>Ga0210098_1000266_pt1 | contig 18155 bp, 19 predicted proteins | sample Joice_ThreeSqA_D_FD_184870 | JGI IMG/M metagenome (GOLD analysis project Ga0210098, IMG submission 184870) | Wetland microbial communities from San Francisco Bay, California, USA, that impact long-term carbon sequestration - Joice_ThreeSqA_D1... | ecosystem: Environmental > Aquatic > Marine >...
GTTTGCAAACCGCCCCTGCTGTGGGCAGGTCGGCTGCCCTGTCGGACTGCTTGGCGCCGGGGTTTTCGGTGCCCTCCGGTTCTTGAACAGGCGTAGATAATCCCATTAAATTATCCCGGTAACGTTCTCCGGCAAGATGTAGATCATAATTGTCTTGATGTGGGTGCGCCCGATCGCCTTCATGATGGCGAAGGGGTCAGCCCCGGCCATCACAATCTGCGAGCCGAAGATGTAGAGGAATTGAATTCGCAGGATGCCTGGCCCAAGAACCGCTGAAACTATCGAATCTGACCGCTATATTCTGTGATGGTACCGATAGGTCGAAGAACTCGCTCGGTAATTAGCGGTTGGTGGGTTGCATCGGGCATGGTCAGAATTTTTTCCCGAATCTCCGGTGCGAACCGTAGCATGCCCATGACTTGGGTCACCCGAGCACGGGTAATGCCTTCCCTGCGGGCGATATCTGCCTGGGTGGCGATCTTGCCAGAATCCAACAGGTCTCGCCACTCGATGGCCTTGCGGAGGAGTTCAACCACCTTGGGCATCTTGGGCTCCCTCTGCGGTTTCCCTCGAGGCGGTGGCACGGCTCTTACCACCCGGCCAGCCGCTACCCAACGCGTCAGTGCGCCTATGTTGCCGTTTTCAAACGCCCCCTTGGCCCCCGAGGGCGATCTCGACCGTTTGTTCGCAGTAGGCCGCCACGGGGGCGCAACTGTGGGCAACCTGTGCGAGATGGACGATCCGGAACCAAACTTCGGGCTCCACCTGGCGGTTAGTACACCGGCACATTTGGGGAGCCAATGTAACAGTATTCGAACCGTCGAGGGTTCTGCAATCTGCGTCATGCCTCGATGGCTCGAAATTTCAGAATAAGCACCCTCTTCACCCGTCGGTGGAGGGGGTGCATTCTTTAAACGAGCCGAGTGGCTGATTTGTGGCTCTCGAGCAACTTCCGGTCCCAGGAAGATCACTGCTGCACCGCGCGGAGGAGGAAAAGCAACGGGACGGGCGTGATCGCCAGACAGACCAGGAGCACGTATTTCGGGAACGGGAATAGCCGGCTCATCCCGGCGATGAGCGCGATACCGCCTCCGTCGCCAATGATGACGTTGCCCGGTAGATTGAACAGAACGGCGAGAACGAGATACCGGTGACGGAGAAGGAAGGGGACGATCCTCGACGGCGTGCTCCGTGCGAGGAACCGGAAACGCTCCTCCGCGCTTAGCGGCTCGAGTTCTGTCACGAGTTTCCGGGCTCGCTCGAGCCTCAGCCATCCCAGGGCGCGGGCGACGTAACGGGGCGGAAGGAGCCTGCCGGCCAGGAAGCTCAGCGAAAGCGCCAGCACGGTGCAAAGGTAGACGAGAACGATACCCCCGACACCGAGCATCGCCATGAGCATAAGGCCGATTTCGATGCCGGGCATGAACGGGAGCGCCATGAGGACGACGTACAGGACGGCCGAGCCGAACACGATGAAGATGGCCATATCGACATCACTTGGCCACATCTGGAAGGCGAGGAGGTCCGAGAGCCTCGCCACACCGTAGTTCAGGAATAAGAGGACGCCCAGGAGGAGGAAAATCCCGCTCGCGAGCTTGGCGTTTCCCCGGGAAACCTCGATGTCTGCGATCTGTGTCATGGCTGTTGTGACAAGGGAAAGGGATGACAGGCATTGCCCGCGCACGGCGACCGCCCGTTCCTGTTTTCACGAATCATGGTTCCTGTTGTCATTCTCGCATTCCTTGTTGCTGTATCCGGAACGGAAGGGTGCGACCTCGCCCGTTTCCGGCTCAAAGCGGTGACGCCAGATGCAACCCACATCATTGCCCAGCAGGTGAAGGGAGATGGATGGTTCGTCACTGGTGGTGACGACCCGGTGAATGTCGCCTGTCGGAGGGATTAACTCATAAAATGATCCGACGCCGAGGTGTTTCTTGGCGACCAGTGTCAGATCGGTATGACGGTCATTAGGACCGACCGGCATGGCTGCTTCGTAGATCTCCTCATCCTGTTCGCCAACATATAACCCCACCAATCCCCATGCCAGGTGATCGTGGATCGGTGTGGCCGCACCAGGGGGCAACACCAGGGCGCACAGGGAAAGAGTCCCCTCCGTATCCCGGTACAGAAGCCAGTTTGCGATCCCTTTGCCCATCCCCCCCGCTTCCGGAAGACGGCGGAACTCCGCCGGCAGCCAATCGGGATCTGCCATCATCCGACTGAAAAAGGGGCGGATGGCCGCCAATCGTGACTCGACCGATGCGGTGCCGGAAACGATTTCCTTGACCGCGCCGATGAAGCTCCGTACCTCGCTGGTATCACAGATAAACTCGTCAGCCATGGTATTTCTCATCCCCCCCGATTCTCATTTCTTCAGTTGCCCCCTGTACCAATACTCTCTTTTGATATTCCAGTACCAGCGCTCGCGGGTCCAAATGTTCGTTGCTTCGATGGCGTTGTCCTTGACGATTCCGTCCCAGACCATCGTGCCGTGTGTCGAGCTGTGGGTCTCGGCGTGGAAGCGGATCCCGGCGCCGTCAACGGTGGCCTGATACGGAGCGTCCTTGAAACCGTACGGGCTGCACCCCTCCGAGAGGAATCTTCCGTCCTGGAAGACGATGGAGTCCTTGCTGCTCGCCTGTTTCCCTTTTTCTCCCGATTGGGTGACGAACGTCTTTCCGTCGAGCAGGTTTAAGGCTGGGACGGTGCTTGGCGATGCCGCGGCGCCTGCTACGCCCAGAATCGCATCCGCTCCCGTGTCGGTCACGGAAATCAGGGCGATCGCGATGGCTGCCAACGAGATGGTAGAAAGGGGAGCGATCATCTTCGGTTTCTCCGTTAGAGAAAAACATACATGTTATTAACGAGATGCGACTTGGAGCCCCGAGGTTTCGTGTTTCCGTCTGAACGTGGAAGTGTTCAGCCAGACCGACAATCCCCTTTTTGGGTTCTTCTACACAAGGGGAATTTCACCGGAAGCCGAACGGACTGCAATCTGCGTCATGCCTCGATGGCTCGAAATTTCAGAATAAGCACCCTCTTCACCCGTCGGTGGAGGGGGTGCTTCTTTTTTATTGGCGTTTCTTCTTCTTCTTCTTCTTCTTCTTCCCGGTGCGGCCATCCCGAAGTTGTTCAGGTATCGACCTTTCGGCACTGGCATGAATTTGCGTTCTGTCCTTTAACGATTCGACACCTTTCATCTTGACAAAATCCACGATCAAATCCGCGAGTCGTTCGACAACGTCCCGGGTCTCTTCCGGGCGGAGCGTCGTGTAATGTCGGGTGATATCGGGTGGTTTTGATCCTGCCTTGCCACACGCTTTCCCAGGTTTCTTCATGTTGATTCCCTCCTGCTCGACTTCCGTTGTGGAGGCGGTGGGGAAACCCGTGCGGGTTCAAATCCCGCCTTCGGCACCATCTTGAAACAAAAGGGGATTCCGGCTAAAATCGGAATCCCCTTTCTCGTCCGAAAATGCCCCACATGGAGTTTTTTGGAAGTCTGGAATGAATGCGGCTCGCCTCTCCTCTCCGTATCAGAAATAGGGAAAGCCAAGATCAGGAATTTGGCTTCGCACCAAGTTCCTTTTTTTCGTATTTTCGGCCCGTGGGGTAAATTTGTGGCCCGCGTGATTATTCCGTTGGGCAGTCGTTGGGAGTCCGTTCTCCCAGATTCTCCCGCGCCTCCTCCACGATCTCGACTACGAGAAGTAGATGGAAGTGCGGTGGACGTGACAACAGGCCTGGTGGCGATGAGGTGCGTTTCACTTGCCCCCCTTCCAACGCCGCAGGCGGGCGGCCTCATCGTAGAGCTGACCCCATGCACGTTCGGATTGTCGACGCAGCCTCTCGTCGTGACGTCGATCGTAGGCCTGAGCCTCCCGTTCGAGTTTCCGGTAATGCTCCAGACGATCAGCGGCGAGGTCTCCTGACTTCATCGCCTCCTTCACCGCGCAACCCGGTTCGGTGTCGTGGTGGCAGTCTCCGAAACGGCATCGCGCAGAGAGTTCGGCGATGTCCTCGAATACCGAGTCGAGGCCATCTTCGTCGACAAGTTGTAGCTCTCGCATGCCCGGCGTGTCGAGCAGCAGGCCGCCTCCGGGCAGCATGAAGAGCTGGCGGTGGGTCGTGACATGACAGCCACGGCCATCGCGTGCTCTAACCTCGCCGGTGGGCATCCACTCTTCGCCGAGGAAGGCGTTGATCAGGGTCGATTTTCCCGCTCCCGATGAGCCGACGAAAGCCGCCGTCAAACCGTCGCGGATGCTTGCCCGAATCACTGCGAGGCCCTCTGACCGGAGAGCACTGGTCACGTGGACAGGCACTCCGGGACAGTGGCTCTCGACTTCGGCCATGCGCGCGGCGGTGTTCTCGCAGATGTCAGCCTTGTTGAGGATCACCGCTGGCTGGGCTCCGCTCGCCCAGATTCGGGTGAGGTAACGTTCGATCCTGCGAACATTGAAGTCCGCGTCAAGACCGCAGACGGCGAATACGAGGTCGACATTGGCAGCGACAATCTGGGTGCGTCCCTTGCGTCCAGCGGCTCCGCGGGTGAAAACCGTGCGCCTTGCAAGCACGTGCTCGATGATGGTGGTTCGATCAGGGCCGGGTGCGTCCTTGAGGGCGACCCAATCGCCAACGGCAGGGAGTTCTTTATCCTCAAGCCGTGTACGAAGTTTCCCGGCAAGCTGAGCACGACCGGCTCCCGAAGCGGACCAGACCATATACGCGCCGCGGTGCTCGGCGGCAATCCTGGCGGGGATGGCAGCGGGGTGTTCCGAGCGAGATAGTTGTTCTTCGAAGAATGGGCCAAAGCCCAGGGTAGACAGTTGGTACACGATAACGTCCTCCATAGCGCGCGGCGAAAGGCGCGCACGGTCGGCCGCATGCCGTCACGCCGAGGCGGGTGGCAAGACACACGGGCAGGGATAGCGGTTGAGGAGATGAAAGCGCGCTGTGGCGGCTAGCGCCTACGGCGCACTCGGATCCTCACACAAGATCCATATGGAGAACGATGGCAGACATTAAGCTCCCGGCGAGATCGTTGCACATCTACTACCGTGAAGAGAATAATCTTTTCGGAAGAATCGGTCAACGCGGCGGCCGGGAAAGCCAATCCCGGTCATCAAGTGTCCAGAGCGGGTAGGGGGGAAACCCGTGCGGGTTCAAATCCCGCCTTCGGCACCATCTTGGGGTGGGCGAAACGGTCCTCATTTCCACCTGAACCCTCTTCCCGCTCTGTAACCGCGGGATTCTATTTCCAGACACCTAGGCCAATAGTCTTTCAAATTGGCTTAACTGGTCAGTCTGATTCGAGATGGCTTCAATGGGTCGGAGCATCCGTTCTGTCAAGGGGCGACGGTGGAGGGTGCCGAGCGGGGTGAGGATCTTTTCCTGGATATCCGGTGCCAGCCGCAGTAAGCTCATAATCTGGGTCACCCTGGCACGGGTGACGCCTTCATGTCGGGCGATTTCGGCCTGACTGGCGACCTTTCCGGATTCCAGGGAATCTTTCCACTCGATAGCTTTCCGGAGGAGTTCGACAACTCGAGGGATCTTCGGTAACCGGGGCTGTTTGGGGTTGCCTCGGCCGGGTGGGACAGCGCTTACCACCTGACCTGGCGGCGCTCGTCGCCTCAGAGCGCCGATGTTGCCGTTTTCGAAGGCCCCCTTTGGTCCGAGGGCGATCTCGACCCTCTGTTCGCGGTAGGCGGCCATGGGGGCGCTGTGGTGGCCGTCCCCCGCCACATGGACGGTCCGGAAATAGACCTCCGGCTCGACCCACCCCGGCCGGGTTCGCATACTGGTACATATGGGGAGCCAGCAATTTTCCGGGCCCGTGGATGGGGTTTGACCCCGCCCGCGGGCTTTTTCCTTTCCCATGACTCTCCTTACAGCCGGATCCTGGAGTGTGCGGTCGAAGGGGAGGCGGAGGCGATCGTGACATGCGACAAGGCGATGCCGGCTCTCGGTGAATACCAGGGAATCCGTCTGATTTCGCTGGCCGGGTATCTGGATCGGCGTGGAAGGAAACCGAAGTGACGGCCGGCCGGATCCGATGAGGGACCCGGCCCGACGGTCACGTTGTGTTTTGTTCCAAATGGGACGATCCCTGGAAGCCCGGTCACAATTCCCGGAACGTGATCTTGTATCCCAGGTTGAAGCCGTACAGGTCCTCGTTGAGCGGTTTTCCGTCCGCCTCGGCGTACGGGTACATGAAGTAGTTCAGCGGCTCGCCGGACTGTGGCGGGTTAAGTACCAGGTCCCTGCCCGTGCCGATGGCGATCCGGCTCTCGTCCACCGCGCCGAAGTAATATTCCCTGAGCGGTTTCGCCTGTTCGAGGGTGATCTTCTTTTCCAGGATCGCCTTCCGGACGTCGGCGGGGTCGACCACGACCCAACCGTACCCGGGTGAGTACCACTCCGCCCAGCAATGCTGTGCTTTCGTCATGTCGCCCGCCTTGCCGGAAGGGATCCGGATTCCCCACACTTCGCGGGACGGCACCCCGGAGACTCTCGCCAAGGCGGTGTAGACGGAGTGGATGTCCCCGCACTTTCCCCCGAGCGTCCGGACCAGCGTATCTACGTCCCCGATGCCGCACCCCTTGGTCGACGGGTCACGGAACATGGTTTCCACGGTCCAGTCGTAGATCGCGAACGCCTTCTCCCGGCTGGTCTTTTTGCCGGCGGTGATCTTCTCCGCCAGTTCCTTCTCCGGACCCTTCAGGTCCGCGAGCCGGGTGGCTGCGAGCTCTTTGCGGAACTCGGTCTTCGAGAAGGGAAGTTCCGACGTCGGGATGTCCTTCGTCAGGCGTTCCTTGCGGAGAACCTTGAAGGAGTAGGTCAGCGTGCGCGGGCCCTTCGTGTCCTTCCACTCGGCGTACAGGGCGACGTTTCCGAAGGCCCCTTCCTTGTAGATGCCCCAGGCGGTGGGGTTGCCGGCCACGACGACGTCCGTGATCTCCTGGTTCTCGTCGGACATCGGGTAGGGGAGCCAGAGACGAGCGTGTTTCGCGTCCGCGGGTGCGTTTAGGTCCACGGAGTAGGTGACCTCGGCGCGGCGCTCCTTCGCGGTGGCGGGTAGGGAGGAAGCGGCAATGATGGGGCAGACGATCAGGAGGAGTACGAGATATTTCCTGGAGGGGGAGAATGGAAACGAAAACCCACGCTTCTTTCCTTGCATGAGGGCAGACCTCCTTTCCGGATGGGCGTTGGACGGCAATAGACGTCTCTTATGCCCCGCCGACCGGCGGGGACGCCACCGCATCACCTGCGGCGGTTGGCTGGATGCATCGAATCCGGCACGGAGATCACCCCCTTTCCCTCAATTCAATAATAAAGAGAACCGTGTTGGCCCCACGGTTTCGCGGTATGTGTATTCTATACGAAAGGTAATGTCGGAGAGGTGACGCTGGCCGGATCGTTCGCCGAAAAACAGGTTTCACGAAAGGAGGGAAGCGGTATGAAATACGGTGCGCGAAATCAAATCACCGGGAAGGTGACCGACGTGAAGAAAGGGGATGTCATGTCCCTGGTGAAGTTCGCGGTGGAGGTTCCGGCGGCGATGGCCTCGGTGATTACCACGGAATCGCTCGATGACCTCGCGTTGCAGCCTGGAGACACCGTGCGTCTGGTGATCAAGGCGATACATGTGCTTCCGGTGCTGGATTAGTCCGTCCTGATGGACATTTAGTTGGTCGCGGTCGGGGGCAACGGGGGCGCCACCTTGGCCAATCTGGGCGAGATGGACGATCCGGAACCAGACCTCCGGCTCGAGGTACCCGAGGCGGGATCTAATACTGTTACATTCGGGGAGCCAGCAATTTTCCAAGCCCGTGGATTTGGATTTCCCCCGCCCACGGGCTTTTTTCCTTACCTTTTTCCGTCACCAGGTTTGAGTGGCAGAATCGATTGTAACGGCCACCGCGCCTCGCAGCCAATGGAACGTTTCTTTCATGAAATCAAAATCAGGTCCGGATGTTATGAAGGTCGCCTTTCCCTTGATCAAAAACCCGGCGCCTGCCCCGTGCAAGCCCTTGACCTTGCTGCTCCCGAGCGTAATCAGCACATCGGGGTTTTGGGCGATGTTAGCCTCTGTCTTATGCATGTAACCAGCAGGGATCAACAATCGTTCGTCGGGTGTTATTCTGATGTAGCTATTCCAGGTGTTGACCATGTGCGGTCCATCCATGCCCAGTGTTGCAATGGCGACAACCCCATCCTGTTTCATGATTTCCAGCAGTTTTTCCGGAATCAACATGGTTTCTCCTCCGTGCGTTTGGTTGTATGGGCCATGGGGGAAGCGTAAGGCCTCCCTCCGAAGGATTCGGTTGCGGTCGCTGGCGAATCGACATTTTTCCGCGCAGGCGGTACCCCGACCTGCCCGAAAGAGCGCGGGTGCAATTCGACGTTCGGCCCCGCAAGTCTCTGGCATCGGCATACCGTGTTCCCCATCGGTCGACCTCTCCTCCTGTCGGGTTCGCATACTGTTACATTTTTGGAGCCGGATGTCCCGCTGCACGAACAGAGGTCTTATCAAGTCCTGCCGTTTGACCGTGTCGTCCGGCCGGGGCATGATGAATACGGCACCCGTGATTCCAACCTGGAGGTGAATCCCCCATGAAGAAGGTGCTCGTCGTCCTCGCAGCCTTGGCGGGGCTTCTTGTCCTGGCCGGGATCGCAGTCATCTTCCTTGTCGATGTGAACGCGTACAAGCCCCGGATCGAGAGCGCGGTGTCCGACGCGATGGGGATGGAGTTCCGGATCCAGGGGAAGGCAGCCCTGCGGTTTCTTCCCCCGGCGGGCGTATCCTTCTCCGACATCCGGCTGCGGAACCACGGATCGGACCTGGTGTCGGCGGAAACCTTCCGGGTGGGGGTGAAGCTGCTCCCTCTGCTCAGCCGCCGGGTGGAGATCACGGATCTGATTCTGGAAAAGCCGGTGATCCATCTGGAAAAAAGCGCGGCCGGAAGACTCAACACCTGGACTCCGCCCGCCGTGCAAAAATCCGCCGTGAAAGAAACCGCGGGTCCGGGAATCCCCCTTTCGGTGGCAAACGCCGTCGTGAGGGACGGACGACTCGTCTACCTGGACCGGAAGGATGGCGCAAAGACGGAGATTTCGGGAATCAACCTCTCCGTGAAGGACCTTTCCCTTCCGGAAAATACCGGCATGCCGCTGGTCAAAGGGATCCGCTTCTCGGGAACCTTGGGCGTGAAGGCGATTACGGCCCGGGACCTTGCCGTCTCGGACGTGGAGGCGAACGTCACGGCCGCCAGCGGGGTTTTCGATGTCCGACCGTTTACCATGAAGCTCTTCGGCGGGAAGGGAGAAGGGGAAATCCGCGCCGACCTGTCGAAGGCGAAACCCGACCTGAAAGTAAAATACACGGTGTCGAATTTCCGCGCGGAGGAATCGCTCGCCGCCGTATCCGCCAAAAGATACCTGAGCGGGCCCTTGACGCTGTCCGAGGACCTCTCCTTCCAGGGGAGCGGCACAGAGGAGATGAAGCGGACGGCAAGCGGGAAGGTGTCCCTGTGGGGGGAGGGCCTGACCGTCCAGGGCGTGGATATCGACGCCCTGCTGTCGAAGACGGAGCAGGCGAAGCAGATGAACCTGGCGGACGTGGGCGCCTTTCTGCTGGCCGGCCCGCTGGGATCCGCGGCCACGAAAGGGTACAGCTTCGGGGGCGTCTACGGGGCTGCCGCCCGGACGGGGGAGACCAGGGTGACGAAACTGGTCTCCGACTGGACGGTGCGCAACGGCATCGCCGAGGCGAAGGACGTCGCTTTCGCGACGCAGAGGACCCGGATCGCCCTCAAGGGGAAGCTGGATATCGTGAACGAGCGGTTCCTGGACGTTACGGTGGCGGTACTGGACGCGAAGGGGTGCGCGACGCTTCGGCAGAAGATCAGGGGCCCGTTCCGGAACCCCGAGGTGGACAAGGTGAACGCGCTGCAGTCCGTTGCGGCGCCGATCCTTGGGCTGTTCGAGCAGACCCGGCGGCTCTCGAAACTGTTGGAGCCGTCGAAGTGCGAGACGTTCTATACGGGGAGCGTTCCCCAGCCCAAATAACCCTGATCGTCCAGCATTGTGCCAACCGGCCGGAATGGCGCAGTACGCCAAGGAGGGTTTCACATGAAAACGGCCAAGATCGTCATCGTGCTCGTCGTGATCGGTTTCCTCGCGGGACTCTTCGGCGGCTATACGATCTGGAGACCGAAGGACGACCAAAAGGCGGATCTGCGGGAACTGGTGGCGAAAGTGGGCGATGCGGCGGAACGGATCGAGAAGAGGAACCAGGAACTGGCATCGCAGGTCGAAGCGTTGAAGGGCAACGCGATGGAAGCCGAGGCGATGAAAGCGGAGAACCAGGTCTTGAAGGGCCAGTTGGATAACTCCGTACAGGAAATGAACCGGATGACCGCTACCATGAGCGGATTGAACGCAAGGGTCTCGGAAGCGGAAAAAATGGCGGACGAGCGGAAGCATCTCAAGGCGGAAAATGCCGATTTGCAAGGGCGGATCGTCGGGCTGGATAACCAGATTCGCACCCTGAAAGACCAGTTGAAGCAGAAGCAGCAGGTGATCGCGGAAAAGGTTACCGCGCATGACCGGCTTCAGACGGAGCTGTCCGCGGCCCGGCAGGAAGCGCAGCAGGGGGAAAAACTCAAGGCGCTGATCGACGAACTGCAGGGCCGGATATCGGCGCTGGAAAAAGAGAACCTGGATTTGAGAGCGGTCATCGACAACATCAGCGAGATGACGAAAAGAAAAGAGGCTCCTTAATAGGAAAGCACCGAGCCTCGGGGGGGGCTCGGTGCCATCCGCCCGCGGCGGATCCATCCGTCGGCGATGATCCATTACGGTTCCAGTTGACCATCCCGGAGGTATCCTTGGCGGATCACCGTTCAGAATCTTGGGGTAGATACAGGTATCTGTCGTTATTATCGGCGGTGTTGTCGGCATTCCTGGCGGTGACCGGCTGCTCGGGGAAGCAGCCACCCGGCTGGCAGGGATATGTCGAGGGGGAGTTCGTCCAGGTGGCGTCCTCCGAGGCGGGACGCCTGGACCATCTGCTGGTGACCCGGGGACAGCGGGTCCCGGCCGGCGCACCGTTGTTCGCCCTCGAATCTGAAAACGAAGCTGCCGCGCACCGCCAGGCGCGGCAACAGCTTTCCGCCGCGGAAGCCCGGCTCGAGGACCTTCGGACGGGCAAGCGTCCGCAGGAGCTTGACGTGATCCGGGCGCAGCTTGCGCAGGCGGTCGCCGAGGAGAAGAAATCCGCCGGCGATCTGGTCCGTGATGAAGCCCTCTTTAAGGCAGAGGTGATCCCCAGGGCCCGGCTGGACGAGACAAGCTCCAGGGCCGCATCGGACGCGGCGCGGACACGGGAGTTGAAGAGCCAGCTCGTTGTCGCGCGCCTGTCGGCACGGGACGACCAGATCAAGGCCCAGGCCGCGAACGTGGCCGCGGCCCGCGCCGCCCTGGAGCAGGCCGACTGGAAGCTTCGTCAGAAGGCGGTCGCCGCCCCGGGTGCGGCGCTGGTATTCGATGTCCTGTACCGGGAAGGCGAATGGGTGCAGGCGGGCAGCCCGGTGGTGCGCCTTCTGCCGCCGGAAAACATAAAGGTGCGTTTCTTCGTTCCGGAGACTGCCGCCGGCGCACTGTCCATCGGGAAGGACGTCGTCCTCCATTGCGACGGCTGCCCGGCGGATATCCCGGCGAAGGTGACCTATATCTCGACGGAATCGGAATACACCCCCCCGGTCATCTACAGCAACGAGACCCGTTCCAAGCTGGTGTTCATGATCGAGGCGCGTCCTTCCGCGGACAAAGCCCCGGGCCTTCACCCCGGCCAACCCGTCGAGGTGAAGGTGCGTTGAGCGGCGAATACGCCATCGACGTCACGGGGCTGAACAAGCACTTCGGCGACAAGCACGTCGTGAAGGACGTTTCCCTGCAGGTGCGGGAGCGGGAAAACCACCACCATCCGCATGATGTGCGGCCTGCTCAAGCCCGACGCGGGCAGCGGGACCTGCCTGGGGTTCGACATCCGGCGCGACAGCGCGCGGATCAAGCGCCATGTCGGTTATATGACCCAGAAGTTCTCCTACTGGGACGACCTGACCATCCGCGAGAATCTGGATTTCGTGGCCCGCATGTACGGCATGTCCGATCGTCGCGAGGAGGTGGATCGAACCCTGAAGGGGCTCGGCCTGACGGAGAGGGCGAACCAGCTGACCGGGGCTCTATCCGGAGGATGGAAACAGCGGCTGGCCTTGGCCGCCTGCCTGCTGCACGATCCGGAGCTGCTGCTGCTGGACGAGCCGACGGCGGGAGTCGACCCTGGGGCGCGGCGGGATTTCTGGGAAGAGCTCCAACGGCTTTCCGCCGCCGGCATTTCCGTGCTGGTGAGCACCCATTACATGGACGAGGCGGAGCGCTGCCATAGGTTGGCGTATATCGCCTACGGCAGATTGCTGGCGCAAGGGACATCGCGGGAGGTGATCGCTGCCCAGGGGTTGACCACGTGGGCGATCCACGACGGGGATCTCGCGGGCCTTTCCGAAACGCTGCAGAGGCTGCCCGGGGTGGAGCAGACCGTCCTCTTTGGCGCGGTGCTCCACGTGAGCGGGAGGGACGGGGACCTGCTGGAACGCACACTCCGCGCAACGGCGTCCGGCGCCGTCTTCCGAATGGAAAAGGTGGATACGGGCCTCGAGGACGTTTTCATTTACAAGATGAAGCGGTCCGCCGAAGGACCCGGGCCAGGGGCATGAGTCCTCCATACGGTTTTTCCCTTTCGAGGTGGTGGGCCGTCATCCTCAAGGAATTTCTCCAGCTCCGGCGGGATCGCCTCACCTTCGCCATGATCGTCGGGTTGCCCATCGTGCAGTTGACGCTGTTCGGGTACGCCATCAACTCCGACCCAAGGCACATGCCCACGGCGATCATCACCGCGGATCACAGCGAGATGACCCGTACGATGATCTCCGCGATGAGGACCTCCGGATACTTCGACATCGTCTTGGAGCTGCCGGACGAGGAGGCGGGCCGGGCGGCGCTGGCGCGCGGCGAGGTGCAGTTCGTCCTGAACATTCCCGCCGGGTTCACCCGCGGCGTGCTGCGCGGCGAGCGCCCCGCCCTGCTGGTCGAGGCGGACGCCACGGATCCGATGGCGACCGGAATGGCGCTGGCTTCGGTTGACCGGCTCGCCCGGGTCGTCGCCGCGAAGGATCTGACCGGTCCCCTCGCCTTCCTTGCGGGCGGGCTGGCGCCTTTCGAGATCCGCGTGCATCGCCTGTACAACCCCGAAGGCATCACCCAATACAACATCATTCCCGGCCTCATGGGCGTCATCCTCACCATGACGATGGTCCTGATGACCGGACTGGCAATCACCCGGGAGCTCGAACGCGGCACGATGGAAAACCTGCTTGCCATGCCGGCGAACCCGTTCGAGGTCATGACCGGGAAGATCGTCCCCTACATCGCCATCGGACTGGTCCAGGCGACGATCATCATCCTGGCGGCCCGCCTTGCCTTCCGGGTGCCCTTCGCGGGGAGCGTCGTGACGTTGTACGTGGCCGTGCTCCTCTTCGTGGCCGCCAACCTGACGGTGGGGATCACCCTGTCCTCCCTTGCGAAAAACCAGCTGCAGGCGATGCAGATGACCTTTTTCTACTTCCTCCCGAACATCCTGCTTTCCGGCTTCATGTTCCCGTTCCAGGGGATGCCGGTTTGGGCGAGGTTCATCGGCAACCTGCTTCCCCTGACCTATTTCAACCGGTTGACCCGCGGCATTTTCCTCAAGGGAAACGGCTGGTGGGATCTCTGGCCGAACCTGTGGCCCCTGATGGTATTCACAGTCGTCGTCATGTCGATCGCGGTGAAGTTCTATCGCCGTACCCTGGATTGAAGGGGAGAGCATGCGGCATTCCGTCGTAGACGGGCGGATATATTTTCCCCTGCCTGCGATCGTCTGTCCAAAAGAATGAACAATATCGGTTGACATCAGATAGGAATAATTCTTACATAGTAATTATGGGTAGGAAAACGGGACGGGCGGAAGAGATTCTTCGCGGCCACGGGACGAAGGTGACCCCGCAGCGGGTCGCCATTCTCCAGGCGGTAGGGAGCCACCGAAGTCATCCCGATGTCGACGAGGTCTACCGGATCGTCTCCCGGAGATACCCCAACATCTCTCGGGACACGGTGTATCGAACGTTGTCGATGATGGAGGAGAAGGGAGTCATCGGATCAATTCTTTTCGTCGGAAACTCGAAAAGGTACGATCCGAATACCGCCCGGCACCACCACCTGGTCTGCATCCGGTGCAGGAGCGTTTTCGATTTCGAGGAGAAGAAGTTCGACCATCTCGCCCCCCCTCCCTCTTCGGTGGAGAAGTTCAAGGTGGAGCGAACCACGGTGCACGTCGAGGGAATCTGCGAGGCATGCCAGGGACGGAGCCGGGTCTGAAGGCCAGCAGTGGCAGTATCCGACTTCAAGAAAGGAAAGGAGATCAGGGATGAGTAAAGACAGCAAGTGTCCGGTAACGGGCAGAGTTGACAAACCCACTGCCAGCAGTGGTCCGTCGAACCGGGACTGGTGGCCGAACCAGTTGAACCTGAAGATCCTTCATCAGAATTCTCCCATGGGCAACCCGATGGGCGAGGAGTTCAGCTACGCTCGGGAATTCAAGAAACTCGACCTGGAGGCACTGAAGAAGGACCTCTATGCGCTGATGACCGACTCGCAGGACTGGTGGCCGGCGGATTACGGTCACTACGGGGGGCTCTTCATCCGGATGGCGTGGCACAGCGCAGGCACCTACCGCATCGCCGATGGCCGCGGCGGCGCCGGGTCCGGCAACCAGCGTTTTGCGCCGCTCAATAGCTGGCCGGACAACGTCAACCTCGACAAGGCGCGCCGCTTGCTTTGGCCGATCAAGCAGAAATACGGTAAGAAAATTTCCTGGGCCGACCTGATGGTCCTCGCCGGCAACTGCGCCCTCGAGTCAATGGGCTTCAAGACCTTCGGCTTCGGCGGCGGTCGCGAGGACATCTGGGAGCCGGAAGAAGACATCTACTGGGGTGCCGAAGAAGAATGGCTGGCTACGAGCGACAAGCCCAAGAGCCGTTACACCGGCGACCGCGAACTCGAAAACCCCCTCGCCGCCGTGCAGATGGGCCTGATCTACGTGAACCCGGAAGGCCCGAACGGCAACCCGGATCCGGTCGCCTCCGGCCGCGACGTGCGAGAGACCTTCGCACGCATGGCCATGAACGACGAAGAGACCGTCGCGCTCGTCGCCGGCGGGCACACCTTCGGCAAGTGTCATGGCGCGGGCGATGCGGCGCTTGTCGGTCCGGAACCGGAAGCCGCCGGCATCGAGGAGCAGGGGCTCGGCTGGAAGAGCGGCTTCCGCAGCGGCAAAGGCGGCGATACGATCGGCAGCGGCATCGAGGGCGCCTGGAAACCGCACCCGACCAAATGGGACATGGGGTATCTGAACGTGCTGTTCAAATACGAGTGGGAGCTGGTTAAGAGCCCGGCCGGCGCGCATCAGTGGCTGGCCAAGAACGTGGCCGAAGAGGACATGGTGGTTGACGCGCACGACCCGTCGAAGAAGCACCGGCCGATGATGACCACGGCGGACCTCTCCCTTCGCTTCGACCCGATCTACGAGCCGATCGCGCGGTGCTACCAGCAGAACCCCGGGAAATTCGCGGACGCCTTCGCCAGGGCGTGGTTCAAGCTGACCCACCGCGATATGGGACCGCGCTCGCGCTATCTCGGTTCGGAAGTGCCTGAAGAACAGCTCCTGTGGCAAGACCCCGTCCCCGCGGTCACTCATAAATTGATTGAGCAGCGGGACATCGCCGCCCTCAAGGGCAAAATCCTCGCTTCGGGGCTGTCTGTCTCCCAACTAATCTCCACGGCTTGGGCATCGGCATCCACGTTCCGCGGCTCCGACAAGCGTGGCGGGGCGAACGGCGCGCGCATCCGTCTCGCGCCGCAGAAGGATTGGGAGGTTAACCAGCCTGCCCGATTGAAGACTGTGCTGCAGACCCTTGAGGGAATCCAAAAGAAGTTCAATGGCGCGCAGTCAGGCGGGAAGATGGTTTCGCTCGCCGACTTGATTGTCCTGGCCGGTTGCGCAGGTGTCGAGCAAGCTGCGAAGAACGCCGGCCACGACGTGACCGTTCCCTTCACGCCGGGACGAACGGATGCGTCGCAGGGGCAAACCGACGTGGAGTCGTTCGCCGCGCTCGAGCCGGCGGCAGACGGATTCCGTAACTACCTCAAAACCAAATTCACCGTATCGGCAGAGGAGCTGCTGGTAGATCGGGCGCAATTACTGACGCTGACCGCACCCGAGATGACGGTTCTCGTTGGCGGTATGCGCGTCTTGAATGCCAACTTCGGACAGTCCCGACACGGCGTCTTCACCAAGCGTCCGGAAACGCTCACCAATGACTTCTTCGTGAATCTGCTCGACATGGGCACCACGTGGAAGGCGGCCTCGGAAGCCGGCGACGTGTTCGAGGGGCGTGATCGCGCAACGAGCGAGCTCAGGTGGACCGGCACCCGTGTCGACCTCATCTTCGGTTCGAACTCCCAGCTCCGGGCCCTGGCGGAAGTCTACGGGTGCAAGGACTCCCAGGAGAAGTTCCTGCGCGACTTTGTAGCGGTGTGGGAAAAAGTGATGAACCTTGACCGGTTCGACCTCGCCTGATCGGGTTTTCGTCATCTCCCCGGGGGTTTGGAACCGCGCTTCAGGACCTCGAGGGGGTAGAAGGTGTCCCTCCACAGGACGCCTCCCCGGCGGAGCGTGACGACCGCCGAGCGCCACAACGCAAAAAGGTAGAGGAATGCGGCGCACGGGAGGGCGGGAGCGAGGAGCCACCCGTTCCGCTCGAAGGATGCGCAGTATCCGTAGATCCCGTGCATCAGGAGTACGGAAAGGAGGTACCCGGAGACCCGGGCGTCGCGGAAGGAGAGAGCCCCGAGGTAGGGGACCGCGTAGAAGAGGAATACGAAGGCCGTAACGAGGAGCAGGAAGGGGAGTGAATAGCCAAGTGCGGCGAACCCGTTCTTCTCGAGCCCCCGGATGAATCCCCCCACGCCCTCCTGCCAGCGGAGGCGCAGATGGTTGAAGGCGGTCAGGGCCTCCTGTCGGAAGCCCGCCTGCTTGACCCTCTTCCCGAGCATGAGGTCGTCGGCGACTTCCAGGCGGAGGGCCTCGTGACCGCCGATCGCCTCGTAGGCCGTCCGCCGCAGCAGGTTGAAGGCCCCGATGCCGACGTAGGCGCCCTTCGACGCCGAACCGGCCGCCCAGGCCCTCACCCCCACGATGAAGAGCATCGCGAAGTAGCTCTTCGCGGCGTCCTCCCAGTATCCGCCTCGGACGAGGCCGGGCAGGAGGGTCAGGTGATCGAGTTTCCGCGCGAGGAGGTAGCGGACCGCGAGGCGGAGGGTGTCCGGGGCGAAGACGACGTCGCCGTCGGTGAACAGGAGAACCTCGCCTCCGGCCCGCCGCGCACCCGCCTGCATCGCGTGGCACTTCCCCAGCCACCCCTCGGGCAGCTCCGAGACGTGCAGGGACCGCACCCGCGGCTCTCCCGCCGCCACGCGATCCACGATGGCGCCGGTTCCATCCGTGGACCGGTCGTCCACGGCGATCACCTCGAGTGCCGGATAGTCGAGGTTCGCCAGCGACCTCAGGGCCTCTTCGATCCGTTTCGCCTCGTCCCGCGCGGGGACCACCACCGAGACCTTCGGCCACATCGGCGGATCCGGCATCGCCCCGGCCCGGCCCGCGAGCCTGTTCCCACGGAGAAAGCGGACCGTGAGTAGCGCGGATCCGGCCCAGACGACGGCGACGATCCATCCTGCCGCCAGGAGAAGCCACCAGGCCATTTCCCCCTCCGGGGTATCCCGTGGTCTGCCTTCCTCGGCGGCGAAACCGACCAGGATGCGCCGCCTTTCATAAAGTAGCGGCCCGTGGCCGGGCTGTCAAAGAGAGGGGGCGCCTGCCGTGCAAAGGGCGGCGGTGCCCCTGCCGGGTCCGCGGGACTATACATCCGTCAGCAGATGCGTCTTCGCCAGATCCACCCAATGCTCTCCGCCCAGGACCCTCGCGATTCCCTCCA
>Ga0210098_1000268_pt1 | contig 17944 bp, 19 predicted proteins | sample Joice_ThreeSqA_D_FD_184870 | JGI IMG/M metagenome (GOLD analysis project Ga0210098, IMG submission 184870) | Wetland microbial communities from San Francisco Bay, California, USA, that impact long-term carbon sequestration - Joice_ThreeSqA_D1... | ecosystem: Environmental > Aquatic > Marine >...
TCGAAGCTGTGCGAATCTCTTCCTCCCGAGGATGTGGTGCGGGCATACGCGCGTCCGGGGAATACCCCGGTATTGGGCGCCCTCCTCGGTGGATCGGAATCGGTGCCCGAACAGCTGGCGAGGCGGAGAGACGTGTTCTCCTTCCTCTTTCTCGAGGGGGGGTATGCGGAAACGGGAGCGCCCGACTCCCTCCTTTCCGAGGCGACGGGGCTGGCCGACCGATGCGGGACCGAGGGAGAGATCCAGGCGGCCTTGCGCGCTTTACGGCACCGCGAAGTGGCACGGATTGCCGCCCGCGACCTCGCAAGGCTGGCATTGCTGCCCGAGGTGATGGCAGACCTCTCCGCGCTGGCATCCGCTTCCCTGGCAGGTGCCGTTCGGTTTGCCCGCCGGCATCTCTCCGAACGGTACGGTGCTCCCGTGATCGAGACAGGAGGGGGAACGCGGCGCGAGTGCGGATACGTCGTCCTGGGGATGGGGAAGCTCGGGGGTCACGAGCTCAACTTCAGCTCGGACATCGATCTGCTTTACCTGTATGAGACCGAGCAAGGAATGACGGAGGGCGGCAAGGGAAGGGAGGCGGTGCCCCTCCATCAGTATTTCGTCCGTCTCTGCGAAGCGGTCACCCGGATCATCTCCGAGGCCACGGAGGACGGGTTCGTATTTCGCGTCGACCTGCGCCTCCGTCCCGACGGAACGAAGGGCGAACTCGCCAACTCGCTCCGGTCTGCCGAGATCTATTACGAGTCGTGGGGGCAAACGTGGGAGCGCGGAGCGATGATCAAGGCCCGGCCCGTGGCGGGGGATTTCTGGGTCGGTGCGGGATTCCTGAGGCTCATCACCCCGTTCGTGTACCGGAAGTACCTGGACTTCACCTCCCTCGAGGAGGTCAAGGAGATGAAGGACCGGATCGACCTCGCGTCCGCGCGCGCCCGGAAGCATGAGCGGGATCTGAAGCTGGGTGTAGGCGGCATACGGGAGATCGAGTTCTTCGCCCAGGCGCACCAGCTGATCTACGGGGGGAAGAATCCGGACCTGCGGCTCCGGGGGACGGTGAACACGCTGCGGGCGCTCGCCAGGGCGGGCATCGTCTCGCAGGAAGAGTGCGACACGATGGAGATCGCCTATGGATTCCTGCGGTCGCTCGAACACAGGATCCAGGTCTATCAGGACCGGCAGACCCACGTTCTCCCCCAAAAGGAGGGGGATCTGATGCGCCTGGCGCGAACCATGAATCTGCCCGGCGCGGCGGAACTGCTGTCCGCAGTCGACCGGCACACCGGAAACGTCCGGGCGATCTACAACCGGCTCTTCCGGGGGCCGGCGGAGGAAGCCGGGCCGGAGATTCCCCCCGAGGTGTTCGCCGTTCTGGACCCGGAAACGGAGGAGGAGGATTTCGCCGACCGGATTTCGGCGATGGGATTTGCCGATCAGGCGGCGGCGCGCCGGAACGTGGGGATGCTCAGGGACGGTCCCGCGTTCACCCGGATGCCGGCGCGGGCACGACGGTACCTGGGGAAAATCGCCCCCCTGATCCTTTACCGCATTCTCCGGTCGCCGGACCCCGACATGGCGCTCCACCACGCGGAGCGGTTTCTCTCCGCGGTCGGCGCACGGACAATGTTCTACGCCCTGCTCTTCGAGAACCGGGCGGTGATCGACGTGCTCGTCCGGCTCTTCGGCAGCAGCCGGTTCCTTTCCGGGTACCTCCTGCGGCATCCCGAACTGATGGATACCTTCCTGCGGAAGGATCTCGCCCTCCTGGTCAAGACGAAGTCCGAAATGAGAAAGGAATTGGGGGAGGCGCTTGCGGCATGTGCCGATTTCGAGCAGGAGCTGGACGAACTCCGACGGTTCAAGAACCTGGAGACGCTGCGGATCGGCATGAACGACCTCTCGGGCAATCTTTCGCTGGAAGAGGGAATGTTCCAGCTGTCGGCCCTGGCGGAGGTCCTGCTGTCGTACGCCCTTGTTCTGGCCCGGAGGGAGACGGGAAAGAAATTCGGCGTCCCGATGGTGACCGGCGAAGGGGGGGAAAGCGTCGAGGCGCAGTTCTGCACCCTGGGGATGGGGAAGCTGGGCGCCGAGGAACTTTCCTACCACAGCGACCTTGACATTATCTTCCTTTACTCCGGGGCGGGAGAGACCGCCCCGCTTCCCGGACACGATTCCGCGGAGTTTCGCAAGGTATCGAATCACGAGTATTTCGCCAAGGTGGCGCAGCGTCTGATCTCGATTCTGACGACCGCCACGCGGGAGGGGTATGTCTATCACCTCGACACGCGACTGCGTCCATCGGGAAATGCGGGTCCCCTCGTTTCCTCCCTGTCTGCATTCGAGCGGTACCACGAGCAGTCCGCCCAACTCTGGGAGCGCCAGGCACTCCTCAAGTGCCGCTTCGTGGCGGGGGACCGGAATTTCGGCAAGCAGGTGGAGGAGATGGCCTCCCGGTTCATCTTCGACCGGCCCCTGCCCCCCGGTATCCCGGACGAGATCAACCGGCTCCGAAAGCGCATGGAGAGGGAGTTGGGGAAGGAGCGTCAGGACCGTCGGAATCTCAAGGTGGGGAGGGGAGGGATCGTCGATGTCGAATTCGCCGTACAGTACCTGCAGCTCGTGCACGGACCGGGAAACCGTTTCCTTCGTGCCCGGTCAACCCTCAAGGCCCTCTATGAACTTCTGCGGGCGAACGTCCTTTGCGAGGACGATTTCCAGGCGATGGACAAGGGATACCGGTTCCTGCGCGCCCTGGAGGTTTCCCTCCGCCTCTCCCACGATGCTTCCATCGAGCAGTTCGACCCGTCCCGGCTGCCCGCGGAACAGCAGGAACGGTACCGGCAGGAGACGGAGACCGTCCGGAGGATCTACCTCAAGATTCTCGGGCTGACGGAAGAGGGGAATGATCGCGAAAGGATTTAGCGATTACCCGATTTCGTCATCGGGAAAATCAAACATCGGGTGCTGCTTGATCCACTCCGACACGACCACCTGCAGTTCGGAGTGCGGGCGGGTTTCGGACTTGACATCCAGCATGGCGTTGCGGATCTCCATCAGCAGGTGGGTGTTGAACCCGCCGATATCCTCCCAACTGGACGCGTCGTCCCTGCCGTTTTCGTAGAAGCGAGCCATGTTATCCCCTCCTACCAGTTAGAACGGCAGATGCGTCGAAAAGATTCAATGGAAAATTCCCCCCCCACGATTTTCGATGAATCTATCGAGGCAAAGGGGGCGTTGTCAAAGGAAAAGTCGCGGCATACGGTACGCCGGGGAGGCGGAGCCGGTTTTCCGGATTGCGCGTCTCGCCGATGGAGGTCACCCGGATTCCCGCCAGGTCGACCACCGGACACTTGTATTCGCAGATTCCGCAGCCGATGCACAGGTCGACGACCACGACCGGAACCTTCACGGGTTTGCCTCCCTTTCCCGGCCGTTCTTCGAAAACGATCGCCTTCCTGGGGGTCGGGCAATGCTCCTCGCAGACGATGCAGGGGGTCCCCTGCGCGAAGGGGATGCACCGGGAGGGGTCGACGAACGCCAGGCCGATGACGATCTTCTGCTTTGCCGGTACCGCAAGCGATTCGATCGCCGAGGTGGGGCAGACCTGCCCGCAAAGCGTGCAGTTGTACTCGCAGTAGCCGATACGGGAGACGAGCTTGGGTGTCCAGATTCCCTCTATCCCCGCGGCAAGCAGCGTAGGCTGCAGTCCCCCGGTGATACATACCTTCATGCACTCCCCGCACCGGATGCAACGGGAGAGGAAATCGGACTCCGTGCGCGCGCCCGGGGGACGCACGAGCAGCGGGTCGGGCCTTGCCTGTGCGGGGGAGGTCTTCATCACCCACGCGGCGGCCGAACCGGCAAACAGGGCGGAGAGTGCCGCCCTGCGGCCCACGTCGAGCCTGTCCTTCGTCTCCCGGGCCAGCGTGAACTTCCATTCGAGGGCCCCTTCCGGGCACTCCGCGCTGCAGTTGAAGCAGGTTACGCATTCCGAGGGGGACCAGTTCTCTTCCGTATGGGGGTTTGCCCCGCCCGCGCAGACGTCACGGCACTGCATGCATCGGTTGCATTTACTGTTCATGGTGAGCCGAAGCAACCCTGCGCGGGAAAAGATCCCCAGTAGCCCCCCGAGCGGACAGACAAACCGGCAGAAGAAACGGGTCCGGTACCGGTTCAGGGCCAGAATGAGGAAGAAGAGGGCGAAGAAGAACAGCGCCTGCTCGTACCGAGCCGGGAAGAACGAGAGGAAGTGGTTCCGCAGGAACGTGTAGGAACCGTCAAACAGGTCGGAGACCGGCCGCCACGGGAGACGGTATCCCCAGTCGAGAAACAGGCGGAGAACGTAATTGATCCCCGGCATTACCGATAGCGAGAGGGACCGGATGAGAAGGGAGATCGGATCCAGCAGTCCCGCCGCCTGGATCCCGAAGAGCGCCGTCCCGGCGAAGAACAGAAGCGTCGCTACCTTCCACCGGCTTCCCCGCGTCTTTTTCCCCCGTTCTTCCGAATACTTCCTGTCATAGAAGCTCACCGAGTGGTGGAGCGTCCCGAGAGGACAGACCCAGCCGCAGAAAGCCCGGCCGAACAGGAGAGTCACCGGAACGAACACCAGTGCCAGGAAGAGAGTGGCCGGGAGCTTGTGCGCCGAGAGGAGCGATGTCAGAAAAACGAGAAGGTCGGCATCGAGGAAGATCTTCACGGGGTAGGCGAGTTCGTTCCTCCCGCCGTAGTCCGTCTTGATGAGAAGGACGAAAAAGAGGAGGAGAAACGCGCCCTGGGAAAGGCGCCTCGCCAGTTGTTTGGTGTCGACGGAGGTTCGCATCGCGTATCGGGGGACGTCAGCCGGTCGGCCGGATCTCGTAGGCAAGGGGATCCGGTACGTCGGCTTCGGCGAAGGCCTTCTGTCGGAGGGCGCACGAGTCGCACCGCCCGCACGCCTTTTCGCCGTCCCGGTAGCACGACCACGTATGCTCGAAGGGAACGCCGAGAGATTTCCCGATCAGAACGATATCCTTTTTCTTCAGGTTGACGAACGGGGCCTTTACGCGGATCCGGCTTTCGTCTTTCGTCCCCCTGCGGATCGCCTCGTTCATCGCCTCGTAAAACGCGGGCCGGCAGTCGGGATAGCCGGACGAGTCGGCCCACACGGCGCCGATGTAGACGTTCGTCGCGCCGATCGCCTCGGCCCAGGACACCGCGATACAGAGGAAGTGGGCGTTGCGAAACGGGACGTAGGTGACAGGGACGCCGGCCCGTTCCGGGTCCGCCGGAGGGACGTCAATGGACGGGTCGGTCAGGGCGGATGTACCGATCGAGCGGAGGTACCCGATGTCGACCACCATCCGCTCCTTTACCTTCAGGTGGTCGGCGACCTCATGGAAGCAGGCGAGTTCCTTTTGCTCCGTGCGCTGCCCGTAATTTACGTGCAGGAGGGAGATCTCCGACTCCCGGGTGGCGAAGGCGGCCAGCACGAGGCTGTCCATCCCCCCGCTCAAGAGTACAATCCCCTTCGGCTTCGAAAGGGTAGTCACACGCCCCTCCGGTCCGGTCCCCAAACGAGCTTGTGAAGCTGCAGCTGGAACCTTGCGTCGATGGCGTCCCCCACCATCCAGCCGGCAAGCCTTTCGGGGGGAAGAAGGCCGAAGGCCGGGGATAACAGGACCTTGAACGGTTGCTCCCTTACGTACTTCCGGATCACCTCGCGGGCGAACCGGTAGTCCTCCTCGGAGGAGAGGACGAACTTGACCTCGTCACGGGCGCTCAGTCGGGAAAAATTCTCCCAGTCCGTCTTCCCGGCCTCTCCGGAGCCGGGGCATTTCACGTCCATGATCTTGACCGCCCGGTGATCCAGGCGGGAGAGAGGAACGGTCCCGTTCGTTTCCACGAGGACCGTGTGCCCCAGGGCAAGGAGAGCCTCCACGAGAGCGGGAGTCTCCTCCTGCAGCAGCGGTTCGCCGCCGGTCACCGTCACCCGCGGGATGCCGAAGGCGGCCACCCGCAAGACGACCTGGTCGAGAGGGAATTCCTCCCCGTCGTCGTAGGCATACGTCGTGTCGCAATAGCGGCAACGGAGGTTGCAGCCGGTCAGGCGGACGAAGGCGAAAGGAAGCCCGACGTACGAGGTTTCCCCCTGTATGCTGGCGAAGATCTCGGACACGCGGACCATCGTTCCATGGTACCACGGCGCCCTTGCGCCCCCGAACCTGTTTCCCGGAGGAGCGTCTACTTGAGGACGTCGAGCCAGTGCGCGAAGAGGGCATTCTTGCCGCGCACGATGTCGAAGAACGCCTCCTGGATCTGTTGCGTGACAGGACCCGGCTTTCCCGTGCCCACCCGCCGGTCGTCCACCTCGCGCACCGGTGTGATCTCGGCGGCGGTACCGGTGAAAAACATCTCGTCCGCGATGTACATCTCGTCCCGGGTGAAGCGGGCTTCCTTGACCGGAATGTCGAGTTTGCGGGCGATGTTCAGGACCGAGTCCCGGGTAATCCCCGGAAGAATCGAGGTCAGCGTCGAGGTCTGCAGGATCCCGTTCCGGACGATGAAGATGTTCTCCCCCGAAGCTTCCGCGACGTATCCTTCTGTGTCCAGCATCACCGCCTCGTCGTATCCCGCCTTTTTCACCTCCCACTTCGCCAGGACGGAATTGACGTAGTATCCGTTGATCTTTCCCTTCGTCATGGCCGAGTTCACGTGGTGGCGGCAAAAGGAGGATACCTTCGCCCGGATCCCCTTCCGGATCCCTTCTTCCCCGAGGTAGGCTCCCCACGACCAGGCGGCCACCGCCACGCGGATCGGGTTGGTCTTCGCGAAAAGCCCCATCTCCCCGTCCCCGATGAAGACGACCGGGCGGATATACCCTTCGGTGAGACCGTTGGTGGTAAGCGTTTTCCGGATGGCCTGGCAGATCTTGTCGCGGGAGAAGGGGATCTTCAGGAAGACGATATGCGCCGAGGCGAACAGGCGGTCCACGTGCTCCCTGAGCCGGAAGATGGCGGAGCGGCCGTCCTCGGTTTTGTAGCAGCGGATTCCCTCGAACACCCCGACGCCGTAATGTAGCGTGTGGGAAAGGACGTGGATCTGCGCCGCATCCCAGTCGACGAATTTCCCGTCCATCCAGATCTTCTTTGTTTTGGGAACCAAGGGCGCCCTCCCGCTGGAATTGATGTGCTATTCTTGCAAAGGTATGGAAAGACTGTCAATCCGGGGGACAGGGTCCCAACGAGGGCTCGGGATCCGGGCCGTTGACGGAGGTGGCGGAAAATCTTTATGGAGCAAGGGCTCCGGAAGGAAGAGTTGGACCGGAAGCGGATCCAAACGGCCCGTTTTTCCGTAGGGAGCGCGGTTGTCCTTGCTGTGACCAAACTCTTCGTCGGGATCGCAAGCGGTTCCCTTGGTGTGCTCTCCTCGGCGTTCGACAATCTCGCGGACATCCTCATGTCGGGGGTGAATTACCTTTCCATCAAGAAGTCGATGGAGCCCGCCGACTTCTCCCACCCCTACGGCCACGGAAAAGCGGAAACACTCGGGACGGGCTTCATGTCGATAATCGTCGCCCTGACCGGTGCGTGGATCGTCCGGGAGGGGATCCACCGGCTGCGCGCCGGGATCATCCCGAGCTCCGTCGACACGGGGCTCGTCGTCATGGCCCTGTCCGTCGCCGCCTCCTGGTACATCGCCGGCCGGATCTGGAAGGCAGGCGAGGAAACCGGTTCCAATGCTCTGAAGGCGGATTCCCTGCACTATCGGACCGACGTCTATTCGAGCGGAGGGATCCTTGTCTCTCTCCTCGTGTACCGCGTGACCGGCTGGAAATGGCTGGACCCCGGGGTGGCCATGGTCGTGGGCTGCTACATCGTTTTTGCGGCCGTTCCCATTTTCCGGGAGGCGCTGGGCGATCTGATGGATCGCAGTCTTCCGCCCGAGACGGTGGAGAAGATCCGGCGCATCATCGACAGCCATAAGCCTCTCGTCGTCGACTATCACAAGTTGCGAACACGCCGGGCCGGCTCGGAGAAACACGTGGACTTCCACATCGTCATCTGCCGCCAGTTTCTCCTACAGGACGCCCACCAGGTGGCGGATCACCTCGAAATGGAGGTGTCTCAGGCGCTGGAAAACGCCCATGTGGTGACCCACATCGACCCGTGCGACATCGAGTGCCCCGGAAAAGAGGAATGCGAGCGTATCCTTACCGAAATCCGGAAACTGGAGGCCCCCGGGGAAAAGAGGGTTACCCCTCCGTAACCGTATTCCCCGATACTATCCATTCTGTTATAATCCGCCTTGCCATGAGACTGATCCTTATCGTACTGATCGTTCTGCTGGGGGTCGTGGCGATGTTCGCGATCCAGAATCCCGGGGTCGTCACCGTCCGTTTTCTCAACTATTACGCAGACACTTCCATCCTGATCGTAATCGTCGTCTCCTTCGGGCTCGGGGTCCTCGTCGGGCTCCTCCCCGGCATCCCGACCGCTTTCCGGCGGAAGCGCCGGATCCGTGAACTGGAAGCCGACCTGGCGGCACACCGGAAGTCGGAATCCCCTCCCCCTCCCGTCACGCCTTGACCGATCGGAATCTATCCCAGCCGGAAAAGAAGCTCCTCACCTGCCTTCTCCTTTTCTACCGGGAGGTCGGACCGGCGGCCACGCCGGGGCTCAGAGGCCTCGATGACGAGGCGGGGCTTGCGGCGCACGAGCTCGACGATGCCGTCCGGCGCCTGCGCACCAAGGGGCTGATCGAATTCTGGGAACTTTCGCCCGCCATCCGCCTGACTCGGGAGGGGCTCCTCCTCGCGCAGCATATCCACAGAAACGAAGGCCGTTGACTTTCATGAGAGAGGCATCCCTGAAGGCGCGGCCCCGTCGGGGCAGCGGATCCCCGGGTCCGATACTTGCCGACGTCTCCCGCCGTCTCTGCGCAAGATTCGGCCGGCCGAACCGGTGCGGACACGAGGGGGATCCGGTCCGGAACCTGATCCTTACGATCCTTTCCCAGAACACCACCGACGCGAATCGCGACCGCGCTTTCGCCTCCCTGATGCGGCGGTTTCCCCGGATATCCCTTCTGGCGTCCGCAGATCCGGCGGCGGTGGAGGAGGCGATCCGGGTCGGAGGGCTGGCGAAGGCGAAGACGAAATCGATCCTTTCGGCGCTTTCCCGGCTGAAGCGCGAGCGCGGAAAGTACACCCTCGATTTCCTGCAAGGTGATCCGCTCCCCGAGGCGCGCGCGTATCTTACATCCCTGCCCGGCGTCGGGATGAAGACCGCGAACGTCCTTCTCCTGTTCTCCTTCGGGAAAGAGGCGTTTCCTGTCGACACGCATATTCTCCGGGTGGCAAAGAGGCTTCGGCTGGTTCCCGCCGCCGCCGACCTCTCCCGGGCTGCGCTTATCCTCGAGCCGCACGTCCCGGCGGGAGAACACGTGCCGCTCCATCTCAACATGATCCGGCTCGGGAGGGAGATCTGCCGCCCGAGAAACCCTCTCCATGCGAAATGTCCGCTTCTGCCCGTATGCCCGGAAGGGATACAGGCCGCCAAGAGCATATCCCGGTGACATTTCTCAACGCCGTCCAGCTTTTTTCCCTGGGGGTCCTGACTCTCGTGATGGGCGTGCCGGCGATCCTGCTGGCCCTGCTGCTGCCGGGGAAAGCGCGGAAGGGGAAGCTCTTCCTTCTGGTATCGAAGACCTACGCCCGGATCGCCTTGTGGTTCTTCCGGGTCAAGGTGGAGGGGCGCGGGAGGGAAAACATCGATGCCGGAAAGGCGTACGTCTTCATGTCCAACCACATAAGCCACGCCGACTCGCCGGCCCTCGCCCTGGTCATTTCCCATCCGCTCCACTGGGTGTTCAAGAAGGAACTGGCGAAGATACCCGTATTCGGGTGGGTGCTTCTCGCCTGCGGGCAGGTGATGGTCGACCGGCTTTCCCCCGAGAGGTCGAAGGCCTCTCTGGAGGAGGCGATATCCGGGCTGTCCGGGAGCAACTCGGTAATGATCTACCCGGAAGGAACGCGCAGCCGGGACGGGAATCTGCAGCGGTTCAAAAAGGGGGGGTTCTGGATGGCCCTGCAAGTGGGGCTGCCGATCGTCCCGGTACGGGTCTCGGGGAGCCGCGAGGTCGTGGCCGCCGATACGCTGAGAATCCGTCCCGGGACCATTACGGTGGAGATCTTCCCCCCGATCGAGACCCGCGGGAAGACCGCCGCCGACATCCCGGACCTCATGGCCGAGGTCCGGGATGCGATGCTCTCCGGAACGACGGGTCCTGCGTAAAGAAGAAGAGGGCGCCCGCCGCCGTGAACGCCGCCGCCGAGGAGAACATAGCGGTGTACCCCAGATGCTCGGCCACGAACCCGAATGCCCCCGCCCCCACCACCAGCCCCATGTCGAACGCCCCCGTGAACATCGCCATCGCCATCCCGCTCTTCTCCGACCCCGCACGGTCGAGGATGAGCGCGGAAAGCGAGGGAAACAGGAAGCCGTGCCCCGTGCCACTGACCACGGCCACGAGGGAAAGGCCCGCGTGTCCCTTGACGAAAGGAATGAAGAAGATCCCTGCCGCGAGGAGAAGGAGGGAGACGAGGCAGAGGCGCTCGCGCGGCAGCCGGTCCGCCAGTTTCCGTCCCAAGGTTCTGGTCGAGACGACGGTCAAGGCGTAAACGACAACGAAGACGCCGATCGTGGAAGTCTTCCGGATCAGCAGGAAAACGGGGAGGAAGGTGAAGATCGCCCCGAACGCCGTACCGAAGAGAAACGCCGCCGAGTTCGGGATGAAGTACGTCCGGGAAAGAAAGTCGAGAAGCGAGGTCGGCGAGAGATGGGAAGACCGCCTCGGCTCCTCCATCCCCAGGGGGAAGAGTCCTGCGAGGAATGCGATGACTGCGGCGGACAGGAAGAGCCCATGGAACCCCGATCTTCCGATCATCCACTCCCCGAGCCATCCGCCGAGCGCCGTGGGGATGAAGAAGGAGAGCCCGAACACCCCGAGCGCCTCCCCCCGCCGGTCCGGAGGGGCGGCCGCCGCGATGTAGGCGTACGAGGCGGTGGCGAAGAAGGAGTACGCTGCCCCCTGGAAGAAGCGGATGGCGAAGAGATGCGCGCCTGCCTCCCGCACGTAGAGCCACGGTACGGTGGAGGCGGAGGCAAGCAGAGCGCCGGAAATCAGGAACGCCGTGCGCCCCCGGCGGTCCACGAAGAGGCCGTTGACCGGTTTGAGAGCGACGGAGACGAGTGTCCCCGTCGCCATGATCAGTCCGATCTGCCCCTCCCGGATGGAAAGGGTGTACAGGAAGGCCGGAAGGAAGATGAACATGGTCGCGTACAGGGAATAAAGGAAATTCGAAGCGTTCAGGAGGAAATAGTTCCGGTCGTAGAGCGCATGCGGCATAAGGGGCACTATACCTCCTGTACGCATCTTTTCCACCGGCCGCCTTTCTCTTCCCACGGGGGACCGTTTCCGGGAGAATGGTGGACATGAAGCCGTTCCGCATCGCGCTGGCGCAGATCAACACGACCGTGGGGGACATCGCGGGGAACGCCCGGAAGATTCTGGACTCCGTCGCCCGAGCGAGGGCTGCGGGGGCTGCGCTCGTCGTCTTTCCCGAACTGGCGATCACCGGTTATCCTCCCGAGGATCTGCTACTGCGCGTTTCCTTCATCGAGAAAAACATCTCGGCCTGGAAGGAGATCGCCCGCCAGGTGAGGGGGATCACGGCGGTAGTCGGCTTCGTCGACCGCGACGCCGGGGGGAAACAGTATAACGCCGCCGGGATAGCAGCGGCGGGACGCGTGCGCGGCGTCTACCACAAGATGCACCTGCCCAACTACGGAGTCTTCGACGAGGTCCGGTATTTTTCTCCGGGCAAGGAGCCGATGCTCTTCCCGGCAGGGCGCTCCGTCATCGGCGTCACGGTGTGCGAGGACGTCTGGGTTCGACGCGGGCCGCTTCCCCTGGAGGCAAAGGCGGGGGCGAGACTGATCCTGAACCTGTCCTCCTCCCCCTACCATGCGGGCAAGTGGGAGGAGCGCAAGGAGATCGTGGTAAGGCACGCGACCGCCTCCCGGTGCCCGGTAGCCTACTGCAACCTTGTGGGCGGGCAGGACGAGCTCGTCTTCGACGGAGGGAGCATGGTCGTCTCCGCCGGGGGAAACCTCCTGGCGCGTGCAAAGATGTTCGAGGAGGATCTCCTTTTCTGTGACGTGGACGGGGAAAGGGAGGGGGGGCGTATCGAGCCCGCGCCCGAAGACGAGGAGGAGATCTTCCGGGCGTTGGTCCTGGGCACGCGCGATTATGCGGAGAAGAACCGGTTCCCTGGCGCGATCATCGGACTTTCCGGAGGGATCGATTCCTCGCTGGTCGCCGCGATCGCGGTGGAGGCGCTGGGGGCGGAACGCATACTCGGTGTCACGATGTCGTCGCCCTACACCGCGAAGATGAGCGTCGAGGACGCCCACCGGCTGGCGGCGAACCTGGGCATACGGTGCATCGACCTCTCCATCGACGGGATTTTCCGGGCTTTCGGCTCCGAGCTTGCCGAATCCTTCCGGGGGCATACTCCCGACGCCACGGAGGAGAACATCCAGGCACGCATTCGCGGCACGATCCTCATGGCGCTTTCCAACAAGTTCGGCCATCTCGTTCTGACCACGGGGAACAAGAGCGAGATGAGCGTCGGGTACGCGACCCTGTACGGCGATATGGCAGGAGGGTTCGCCGTGATCAAGGACCTGTTCAAGACAAGCGTGTACGGACTCTCGCGCGACTACAACCGCAAGCGCGGCCGCGATGTCATCCCGGAGCGGGTGCTCACAAGGCCCCCGTCGGCCGAGCTTGCGCCCGACCAGAGGGATTCGGACTCCCTTCCCGAGTACGACGTGCTCGACCCGATCCTGCGGATGTACGTGGAAAAGGACAGGAGCATCCCGGAGATGATCGCGGCGGGGTATCCCGAGGAGGTCGTCCGCCGCGTCGTGTCCCTCGTGGACAACAGCGAGTACAAGCGCCGCCAGGCTCCGCCGGGGGTCAAGATCACCCCGCGGGCACTGGGCAGAGACCGCCGAATGCCGGTCACCAACCGGTCGAACCGGTGATCCCGGTTTCCCTCCCCGGTCCGGAAGGGGGCGCCCCCCTCTTTGCTTCCTCCTGGGCGGGCAAAACGGGGATTTCCGAGATTCCCCCCGATATCGATCCAGAGAAGCCGGGTCTTCCGGACTGGAGCGCGTGGAGCCGCAAGGTGAAGGTAGACCTGTCGGCGTTCCGGCAGCACGCCCAGGCCGTCTACGGCGCTTCCGACGAGTATCTGGCGACGTTCCGGGGCAAGGACCTGGATCGTCCCATTGACCTCACGACGCTGGGGTTCGGGCAGTCCACGGTGGGCTTCGTGATCAACAACGTCGTCCTGGGGAGCGCTTTCACGCACTGCGGGGAGATCTCGTGTCTCAAGAGACTGCAGGGGAAGAAAGGGTACCCTTTCTGACGGGAAGGGACAGATTGGTCGTCCCGAGCCCCTATTCCTTGAGCTTCATCACGCGGAACGCTTCGAGGTAGACCGGCGGGGATTGGGGACCGGAAATTCCGCTTTCCTTCTCCGCCGGCATCCGGTTCGCCCTCTCCGCCTCGCGGGCGGCGCGCTCCCGGATCTTCTCCGACGGGTCCCACCCTCCCACCTGGCTTCCGTAGGCCCGGAGCGATTCGATCTTCGTGTCGATCGTATCGCCGATGTCGATCCAGGTGTTCGGTGTATGTGTCGCGCCGACGTATACCGCGTGAACCTTGTGCGCCGCGCCCTCCTCGGGCCACAGAAGCTCCATCTCGGCGCAGGGAAAGACGGCATCGAGCGCAGCCACCGCCGCGGCACGGTGGTCCGGGTGGTTGATGTAGTGGTTCTCGAAGAACCAGGCCTGCGGGTCGCCGCAGACCACGACCTCGGGGCGAAAGTTCCGGATCTCGCGCACCAGCCGGCGGCGCAGTTCGAGGGTGGGGACGAGCTGGCAGTCATCGTATCCCAGAAAGACGACCTTTTTCACGCCGAGAACCCGTGCCGACGCTTCCTGCTCCGATTCGCGGGTCCGGGTCAGCGTCTTCCTGCTGTACTTCGGATCGTGCGTCCCGACGTTGCCGCTGGTAATAACCACGAAAGTCACTTCGCAGCCGGCCCGGGCCCATTTTGCGATCGTGCCCGATACGATGAACTCGGCGTCGTCGGAGTGGGCGAAGATGGTCATCGCGGAAGAGGGAACGTAGTCGGCGTCGAACCTGGGCATCGGACACCTCGACGGAAGGGATGTTCTTTCTATGTTGATGCGCGGGGCGGACGAATGGATGCGCAACGAATCCCGCGCTGTCGGCGCCTCCGGAGGGCAATGGTCCCGGGCCCCGCGCATTGCCTGGGGGCCCGGAGGTCTTCCTCCTATCGAACGTTGATCGTCCGATATTTTGCGATCCGGACCAGCCCCGGTTTCGCCCCCTTGAACTTGGAGACGTGCCGCGCCTCCGCCAGGAACACCGGAACGTTTTGCGATCCTCTCGCCTTGCTGTGGAAGACCGCGAGCCGCGCAGCTTCCTCCACCACTTCGTCCGGCATCTCTTTGCCCGGCATGCGACGGATCAGGACGTGGCTTCCCGGGATTCCCTGGGTGTGCAGCAGAGGTCGTCCGGCGTCGCCAATTCCTTCACGATCCTGTCGTTACCCACGTTGTTCTTCCCGAGAAGAAGCGTGTATCCGCGGAACGTGTGTTCCTCTACTTGGGCCGGGACGGCCTTCCCGACGGCTTTCACCGGCTTTTCCTTTTTCTGCTTTTTGGGAGGAAAGGAGGCGGACAGCTCCTGCCGGACGGCCAAAAGATCTTCCCGTGTCGAGGCGAAGGATAGCTGCTCTTCAAGCGACTCCAGGTAGTAGACGCTCTCGGCCACCTCGCGTTTTCTCCTTCGAACGATCTCCGTCGCCCTCCGGGCCTTCTTGTGCAGATAAAAGTACCGGGTCATGTTCTCCACGGGCGTCTTCGCCGGATCGAGGGGGATCCCGTGAAACTCGACCATCCCCTTGCGGAGAGAGGCCAGGTTCGCCTTCAGTGTCTCCCCGGACTCCTCTCCTTTCCGGCCTTCCTCCAGCCGTTCCTCGTCGCCTCCCACGTTTTCGAGCTTGTGGCGTTCCTTGCGGAGAAGAGCCGACAGGCGGGACCGGATATGCTGCCGGAGGACGGTATCCTCGAGGTTCCGCGCGATCTCCCCGTAGAACAGGTCTGCCGCCTCGTTGACCGACGTCGCGGGCGCAAACCCGACAAACCCCGCATTCGGGCAGGGGAACGGGAGGAGCCGCTTCTTTCCTGACGGGAGGGTGCCGATGCCGGGGGAGAAGTCGTCCTCCTCGTACCGGCGCACCAGATCCCGAATCGCCGCGAACAGGTCGGCGGCGCTCCCCTTCCCGCTTCCGGCAGCTTCATGGGCCAGTTCCTGTCCCAGGCCGGAGACCTCCCTCTGGAGGACGCGCGGAAGCCCCTCCCACCCCATTGACCAGATCCGCTCCGCGTCCGCTTCTGTAAGTTCGGGGAGGAAGATCCGCTCCGGCTTGGGGAGCGGACGGTACGGGAGCCCCGGGGCAACCTCCCGGACCCCGCTTTCCTCGGGGGAAACCGTCCGGAGGGGTTCGAGTATCAATCCGGTCGGCCCCACGTAGATCATGTTGGCGTGCCGCCCGTACAGCTCGGCGACAAGGGTCGTCCTGTCGTGCTCCGCATCGGGCCGGTTCGATTGGAACTCCATCCGGACCAGCCGGTCGAAGGGGGCAACGGAGATCCCGGCGAGCCGCATCCCGGCCAGGTGGCGCCGCAGGTACTGGCAGAACCTGGGGGGAGAAGGCGGGTTGGGAACGCGACGCGTGGTGAGGTGCATGCGGCAGAGCTCGGCGTGGGCGGAAACGAGCAGGCGGACTTCCTCCCGGCCCGTCCATATCGTCAGAACGATCTCCCGTTCCCCGGGCTGGTGCACCTTGGAAACGAGCGCTCCCCGAAGGCGACCGGAAAGCTCGGCCACGACCCGTTTCAGAAGGAACGCATCCATCGTTCTGGTATTGTACTCCCATCCTTAAGGAGACAAGGTGCCCTGTGGGGGGCATTCGCCCCGTAAGACCGGGAGGGGGGGAAAGAGACGATGCCGTACACTGAAGTCCCCGGATTCCGGATGTATTACGAAACGCACGGGGGGGGAGACCCGCTGCTCCTGATCAACGGGTTGGGAAGCGACAGCACGGAGTGGCTTTTCCAGATCCCCGCGTTCGCGGGACGCTTTCTGGTCGTCGCGTTCGACAACCGGGGAGCCGGCAGAAGCGATACCCCCCCGGGGCCGTATTCCACCGCGCAGATGGCCGACGACGCGGCGGCTCTCCTTGCGCACCTGGGTGCGGACCGTATGCACGTCCTGGGAGTTTCTTTGGGCGGGATGGTCGCCCAGGAGGTTGCGCTTCGCCACTCGCACAGGGTGCGCAAGCTTGTGCTGGGGTGCACTTCGCCGGGTGGGGAAGGCTCCGTGCGCCCCGCGCCCGAGGTCCTGAAAATGTTCGTCCGTGCCCCCGGCGGCGATCCGGAAGAGGAGATCCGCCGGGTGCTTCCCTTCCTCTACTCGGAACGGTATCTTCGCGATCACCCGGAGGAGATCGAGGAGTTCGTCCGGAGAAGGCTTGCGGACCGGGTTTGCGTGGAGGGGCACGCCTCACAGCTGGCGGCGGCCGTAAGCCATTCGGCGTGGGACAGGCTTGCGGGCATCGGAGCGCCGACGCTGGTGATCGCCGGGGACGGGGACAGGGTGGTGCCGACGGAAAATTCGCACCGGATCGCGGAGCGCATCCCGGGCGCGAAACTCGTCATCCTTCCGGGAGCGCCCCACCGTCTTTTTGCGGAGAACGCGGAAGATTTCAACCGGGAGGTGATCTCGTTCCTGCTCTCCGGCCCTCCGTGATCCGCACCCGTCCCGCATCCCGCCGTTGCGCTTCATGAGCGTCTCGGCGGCTGCCGGATTTTCCCCGTTTACAGCGTGGGTGGATCCTCCGAAGGGGGAAGCCCCCTCTTGCGGCGCTCGCCGACCGGCCGGACGCTGTCCCTGTGAGATTTGATGATAAAGGCGGCGGCCTGGATCGGGTCGTCCGTGACGTGGAAGAGATCGAGGTCGGATTTCGAGATCGTCCCGTGCTTGACCATTGTGTTACGCATCCACTTGAGCAGGTCGCCCCAGTACTCCGTCCCCATCAGCACGACGGGAAACCGTCGAATCTTTCCTGTCTGGATGAGTGTGAGCGACTCGAAGAACTCGTCGAGCGTCCCGAATCCGCCGGGCATGATGACATACCCTGCGGCGTATTTCACGAACATCACCTTGCGTGCGAAGAAATGTTTGAAGTGGAGGGCCTTTTCCTGGTACCGGTTCGGTCGCTGTTCCTCGGGAAGCTGGATGTTGAGCCCGATCGAGAGTCCAGGGCCACGCCTGGCTCCACGGTTCGCCGCTTCCATGATCCCGCTCCCCCCTCCGGAGATGATGGAATATCCCTTGCGCGAGAGGGTTTCCGCCACCTTACAGGCGGTCTTGTACGACCAGTCGTTTCGCTTCGCGCGGGCGCTGCCGAAAATGGAGACGGCCGGGCCGACGTTGCGGAGGGCTTCGAACCCCTCGACGAACTCGCTCATGATGCGGAACACACGCCACGTCTCGACTCCCGCAAATTCCTCCACGTCTCCTCTTCCTACGACTTTCTGGATGTCTTGGCGAAGAAGGATTCGAGCACCTGGACGACATCCTTGCTCCCGCATTTTGGGCACTTGCGCTTTCCGCCCTCGTACTCCGAGAAGGACAGGGTTTCCTGGAACCTTTTCCTGCATTTTTTGCAGTGGAAAGAATACGTGGGCATGGCGTCCTCCCTCTTCGGCCAAGGGGTTTTCTGGTGCGAACGGATCTATCA
>Ga0210098_1000269_pt1 | contig 17806 bp, 15 predicted proteins | sample Joice_ThreeSqA_D_FD_184870 | JGI IMG/M metagenome (GOLD analysis project Ga0210098, IMG submission 184870) | Wetland microbial communities from San Francisco Bay, California, USA, that impact long-term carbon sequestration - Joice_ThreeSqA_D1... | ecosystem: Environmental > Aquatic > Marine >...
CCCGCGCGTAGAAGGTCCGGGAGACCTGGGCGCCGCCGAAGGAGCGGTTGTCCAGGTAGCCGGAGTAGTCGCGGGCGAAGGGGACGCCCTGCGCGACGCACTGGTCGATGATGTTGTTGCTCACCTGGGCGAGGCGCCAGACGTCCGCCTCGCGGGACCGGAAGTCCCCGCCCTTGATCGTGTCGTAGAAGAGACGGTAGATGCTGTCGCCGTCGTTGGGGTAGTTCTTCGCGGCGTTGATCCCGCCCTGGGCGGCGATGCTGTGGGCCCGGCGGGGGCTGTCCTGGTAGCAGAACGCCTCCACGTTGTACCCCAGCTCCCCGAGGGAGGCGGCGGCGGAGGCGCCGGCCAGGCCGGTCCCCACCACGAGGATCTTGTACTTGCGCTTGTTCGAGGGGTTCACCAGCTTCATCTCGAAGCGGTGCTTGTCCCACGACTGTTCGATGGGGCCGGTCGGTGCCTTTCCGTCGAGGATCACGGTGTTTCCTCCCTTATTTGGCCAGGATGCCGGCGAGAATGAGCACGGGGATGGCGCTGTAGCCCACGAGGAAGATCGCGGAGAGGACTTTTCCCAGCGCGCCGAACTGCGGCATGGTCTTGTCGTTGTTCAGCCCGATCGTCTGGGCGATGCTCTGGATCCCGTGGGTCAGGTGGAGGAAGAGCGTGATCATGGCGGCCACGTAGACCAGGACGATCGGGGTGATCCGGAAGCTGGTGAAGACCATGGTGAAGACGTCGACCCGGTTCTTCGCGTCGGTCCCGAGGACGATGTCGGGGGTGACGCGGACGGTGAACTGCAGCAGGTGGTATACGATGAAGGCCAGCAGCAGGAGGCCGGTCCATATCATCGTCTCCCCGGCGAGGGTCGTCTTCAGCATCTTCTTCACGGCGTACTTTTCCGGGTTCGCCGCCCGGTTTTCGAGCGTCAGCAGGACGGCGAAGATCACGTGGAGGCAGAGCATTATCGCCATGAAGCCCCGGAACGCCCACACAAACGGCCCCAGCCCGTGGAGTTTCTCCGCGTAGGCGTTGATGCCGTCCGGTCCCGCGAAGATGGTGGAGTTCCCCAGCAGGTGCACGACGACGAACAGGACCATGGTCAGCCCCGTCACCGCCACTACGGCCTTCCTTCCGATCGAGTCCGAAAGTAGTCGCATGAGCCCTTCCCTCTTTGGTGGATTTCTGCGGCCTTTGGGGTCGCGACAAGGTGCCGGAATGCGGTAAGGATAGGACGAACGCGGAGGAATTGTCAATGGATACAGTGTGCAGGACCGGGGGCGGCGGAACGATTTCCGGCAAGGCGTCCGGAAGGTTTTTTTTTTAAACGACGTTTTCCGATGGTGTATTATGCGTCGTGCCGCCGCATGGAGGCGGTGGGGGCGGGAAATCGTCGCGGTGAATCGGAAGGCGGCAGCATCGGCGTTCCTGTGGATCGGCGCGATGGCGTGTGCGCTCGTTTCCTTCGCCGGGGGGTTCGCCCTCCGGGTCGACGGCGGGGGGAAGAGCGTCCGGTTCCCCCTCCCGGGAAGCGGCTTCGGGTTGTCCTGGGCGCACTCCGTCGAGCGGACCGAGTGGCGCGAGACGTACGCGGTCGGGCCCGGCGGGGAGATCCTCCTCACGGCGTCGACGTTCGAATCCGCGGGCGCGGGGATGCCGGAGCGGCTTGCCGACGGGGAGGTTTTCCGGCTGGAGGGCGGGAGAATGCGCATCGAGGGCCGCCGGGTTCCGGTCGGCGACCTCCGGGTGCGGCTCTCCGACGTTTCCCCGCATACCCTCCACGTGGGGGGGCGGTCGGTCGACCTGAATTCCGTGTTCGGTGAAGTCGTCGTGACGATACGGGTGGAGCGGGAACCAACACGAAAAGGAGGATCTCGATGAAACGGATCAAGGCAGGTGTGGGGATCGCAATCGCGTCCGTTCTGGTTCTGTCGACCGCGGCGTGGGCCGCGCCGAAATTCATCTCGATCGCGACCGGCGGGACGGGCGGCGCCTACTTCCCGATCGGGGCGGGGCTGGCCGACATCATCAACAAGAAGCTGACCGGGTACAACGCCTCCGCGGAAGTGACGGCGGCGTCGAAGGTCAACTGCATCATGGTCAACGACGGGAAGAGCGACATCGCGCTCGTGCTGGGCGACACGCTGTCGTACGGCTACAAGGGGGAGAAGCTCGGCGGGTTCTCGAAGCCGCTGACGAACCTCCGGGTCATCGCGAACATCTACGCGAACACGATCCAGATCGTTGCCCGGAAAGACTCCGGGGTCACGAAGCTCGCCGACCTGAAGGGGAAGAAGGTCTCCGTCGGGGCGCCGGGCTCCGGCACCGAGATCAACGCGCGCCAGATCTTCGCGGCCGCCGGGATGTCCTACGCGGATTTCGGCCGGACCGACTACCTGAGTTTCTCCGAGAGCGCCGACCAGATGAAGAACCGGGCGATCGACGTCACCCTGATGAGCTCGGGCCTGCCCAACCCCGGGATCATGGACATCGCCACGTCGCAGGACATCACCCTCGTCCCGATCGCGGGCGAACTACTGAAGGTCCTGGACAAGGAGACCCCCTTCTTCGTGCCCGCCGTCATCCCGAAGGGGACCTACAAGGGGCAGGACCACGACGTGTCGAGCGTGGGGATCCCGAACTTCCTCATCGTCCGGGGGGACCTGGACGAGAATACCGTCTACGAGATCACCAAGGCGATGTTCGAGAACCTCGACCGGCTCGTTCAGGCGCACGCGGCCGCGAAGGGGATCAAACTGGAGAACGCGGCGAAAGGGTTGCCCGTGCCCCTGCACCCCGGGGCGGCGAAGTATTACCGGGAGAAGGGCCTGATGAAGTAACGGATCTCGGATCGCGGCGAGGGATGGCGGACGGCGAATGACGGAGATCGGGGACGAGGTCCGCCGGGACCTCGAGGTGGTCGCGGGAATCGATCACCTCGACGTCGAGCGGACGATCGCGAAGTACGACCCGGAGTTCCGCTTCCGCGACCTCGGCGGGGTCTGGAAGTGGGTCGTCTTCGCCATCGCGGTGGGGATGTCCCTCTTCCAGGTCTACACGGCGGGGTTCGGGCTCCTGAACGCCCACGTGCAGCGGTCGATCCACCTCGCCTTCATCCTGTCGCTTACCTTCCTGCTGTTCCCCCTTCGGCCCGGGCGGAAGACCCGGGCCGAAGGGGTCCCGCTGCTCGACCTCGCGCTGGCGGTTGCGGGAGCCGGGGTCGGTCTGTACATCTTCTGGGATTACCAGCAGATCGTCCTCCGCGCCGGTATGCCGTCGACGACGGACCTGGCGCTGGCCTTCGCCTGCGTTCTCCTCGTCATGGAGGCGAGCCGCCGGGTCGTGGGCCTGCCGATGGGGATCCTCGCCGCCGTGTTCCTGCTGTACGCGTACTTCGGCCCCTACATGCCCGGCATCTTCGGGCACCGGGGATACGCGATCAACGAGATCGCGGATTACATGTACCTGACGACGGAGGGGATCTTCGGAATCCCGCTCGGCGTCTCCTCCACCTACATCTTCCTGTTCATCCTGCTGGGCGCCTACCTCGAGCAGGCGGGGATCATCGGTTTCTTCTCCGATCTCGCGATGTGCCTGGCGGGGCACACGAAAGGGGGGCCGGCGAAGGTCGCCGTCTTCTCGAGCGCCCTGCTGGGTACGGTGAACGGGTCGGCCATCGCCAACGTCGTCACCACCGGCGCGTTCACCATCCCCCTCATGAAGCGGACCGGGTTCCGCGCGGAGTTCGCCGGCGCCGTGGAGGCGACCGCCTCCATGGGTGGGCAGATCATGCCGCCGGTCATGGGCGCCGTGGCCTTCATCATGGCGGACACCCTGGGGATCCCGTACATCGAGATCTGCAAGGCCGCCGTGATCCCCGCCGTCCTCTACTTCCTCGGGGTGGCGGTGATGGTCCATTTCGAGGCCGGGAGGACGGGGCTCAAGGGACTGTCCCGGGCCGACCTGCCGATGTTTTCCCGCGTCATCGCGAAGGGGTGGTTCCTCCTGGTTCCGCTGGCGGCGCTGATCTACCTGCTCCTCGCGGGGTACACCCCCCTGTTCGCGGGATTCTACGGCATCGTCCTCGCCGTCGCCCTGATCATGGTCCGGAAGCTGGTGGAGGTCCACGAAGGCCCCGCGTTCCGGGGGCTGACCGCGGCGGCGGTGGCGGCGGGCGGGATCCTGATCTACCGGTACAACCTGCCCGGGGTCCTGGCCCTCCACGGGTTCCTGATCGCCCTTTGCCTGTTCCGGCCCGAAACCCGGAAAACCTTGTTCGAACTGGTCAGGAGCCTCCACAACGGCGCCCGGAGCGCGCTCGGGGTGGCGATCGCCTGCGCCGTGATCGGGATCGTCGTGGGAGTGGCGACCATGACCGGGTTCGGGGTGAAGCTCTCCAGCGCCATCACCTCGCTGGCGCACGGGAAGCTGTTCCTCACCCTCTGCTTCACGATGCTGGCATCGCTGGTCCTCGGGATGGGCGTCCCCACGATCCCGAACTACATCATCACTTCCACGATGGCCGCGCCCGCGCTCGCGATGTTCGCCGTGCCTCCCCTGGTGTCGCACATGTTCGTCTTCTACTACGGGCTGCTCGCCGACCTCACCCCCCCGGTGGCGCTGGCGGCCTTCGCCGCCGCCGGGATCGCGAAGGCGGATCCCACGAAGACCGGGCTCATCGCGTTCCGGCTGGCCCTGGCCGGTTTCCTGGTCCCCTTCATCTTCGTTTACGACAACTCGCTCCTGCTCCTCGACACGACCACGATCCGCGCGATCGAGATCACGCTGACCGCCGTCGTGGGGATCGTCTTCCTGGGGGCGGGGGTGATCGGGTACTTCGTGACCCAGGCGAAACATTACGAGCGCGCCGTCTTCGTGGCGGCCGCGCTCTGTCTCATCGTTCCCGGGGTTGTCACGGATGCGGTCGGCCTGAGCCTCGGAACCGTGGCGATCGGAAGCCAGTGGATCCGCAGGAGGAACCTGCTTCGGGCGGCGGCGGGAACCTGATCAGGGGAACATCTTTTCCGTGAACCGGTTCAGGTCCCCCTCGAGGTCCCGCTCGAACCCGCCCCGGTAGACGATCGTCGACGCGATCTCGCTCGCCAGGATCGCCCACCGGTACTTGACGGGCAGGTTCGCGATCCTCCGCCGGAACCGGACGTTCGCGCGCAGGAGCCTCGGCAGGTGCGACAGGAGCGCGCGGCGGTACGACGGCGACTGCGCCAGGTCGGGCCGGGACCGGAAAAAATCGTACAGCCGGGCGTAGTGGCCGTTGATCTCCACGCTGATCGCGTCCGAGATCTCGGTGTACGACAGCGACGCCCCCGCCTCCCGCTTCCGCCGGAAGATGAGAAGCGCTTCGTCCTCCGCCCGTTGTTCGAGGATCGCCAGCACGTCCCGGACGTACTTCTCCTTGTTCGCGAGGAACTCCCTCTCCTTCATCAGCAGGTTGCCGATGATCTCGTAGGAGGAGGAGATGACGCCGCACTTGTTCGCGGAGGCGTCCCGCAGGACCACGACGCCCCGCTTCTGGAGCTCCGTCCGGGCCTCCGGGGTGAGGAAGGAGTTCGCCCCCTCGACGATCACGCGCGCCGTGGGCGCCCCGTCCTCCCCGAAGAAGCGGTTCCAGTTCGTGGCGTCCACCGTTTCGGGACGGCCCCCCGACGGGAGGAAGAGGTCGGCGGGAACGGTGAAGAGGAGCCGGCCGAACTCCTTGTTGAACTCGTCCACCGTGACCCAGGACGGAACGACTCCCGCCTCGATCCGGTCCACCCGCTTGTACAGTCCCCGCAGCCCTTCCGTGCGCCGCTCGTTCCGGTAGAGGAGGAATCCCCCGGGGTGAAGCTTCCCGGGGCGGAACGCCTCGACGTCGCCGCGGAGGACGATCCGGGAGAGTTCGCCGCGGTCGATCCCCGTCGGATCGCAGAGGGCCCCGGTGCCGTCGAGGATCAGCCGGATCGCCGCCTTCGGACACCGGTCGAGGAGGATCCGCATCGCGTTCCCCGCCACGTCCCCGTTCGGCCCCCCGGTGAACTTCACGGAAAACGGGTCGGTCCGGATGTCGACGCCCATCTCGCGCATGGCGATCTCGGCGAATTTCACCACCCCGGTCGAGGTGACGCCGTACTCCTTGTGGTTGATCCCCACCCGCTTGCTCGACATGATGCCGATCCCGAGCAGGTATCCCCTCCGGAGGGAAAGCTCCGCGATCGTCTCGATCATCTCGTCGTGCATGTTCTCGTCGGGCCCCAGCTCGATCGGTTCGTCCTCGCCGTAATAGTCGACCACCCGGGGGTCCTTCGCCTTCCCGTCTTCCGTCACGAAGATGTCGAGGAAGGCGTTGATGAAGGCGTACTGGACCTTGTGGAGCCGCAGGGTCACCCGGTCCTTCGTCTGGAGGTCCGGTGCGTTGATCACGACCACCATCTTCGAGCCGCCCTCGTAGATGTCCTTGTTCTTGAGGTGCTGCGTGTGCGCGAGGACGTAGTTCTCCCGGAACAGGGTGTTCGCCACCGTGACGTAGTCGTCCCGTGTCCGGGTGACCAGGGTCCGCCACCCCCCGCGTGCGATGTCGGAGAAGCCGATGTGGTACCCGAGGCCGTTGCGCCCGAAGAAGTAGGTGACCCGGAAGGGCCGGCCCGCGGGAAGGTCCGAGGTGAATTCGGGACCGAGATCGTCGAGGAACGAAGGGTCGAGGCGGAAGGCGAGCGCGTGCTTCTCCGGGACGAAGAAGTTCGTCTTGAGCGTCCGGCGGACGAAGGAGAGGGCGGTCCGGAAGATCGTGCGGCGGAACTCGTCCAGCTGCCGGTGGCCCGTGTTGTACTCCTCGATCTCCTTCGTCGCGGCCGCGAGCGCCGCTTCGTACGCCGGTTCCCGGTCGGCGATCTCCGGGTCGAACCGCAGCTCGAAGAGGCGCGTGAGCTGGAGGGCGATGTCGGGGTGCGAGTGGAACGCCCGGGAGACGTCCTCGAAGGTGAAGCGGTGGGGCTGGTTGTGGGCGAGGCTCGTGTGGCAGAAGCCGATGAAGGCGTTCACGAGCGACGCCTCCTCCCCCGTCATCAGGCGCGTGAGGACGAACTCCTGGTACGCCCCCCAGCTGGTGGTCAGGATCTGCGTATTGTAGAGTTCGCGGCACAACCGGCGGAAGAGGGGGGAATCTTTCGCGAGGAGCCCCCCTTCGCGACGGATCACGTAGAACGTCCCGAGGAAGTAGGGGAAGAAGCCGGTGGAGATCGTGAGAGTGTACGCGCGCCGGACGCCGAGGTTGAGACGGTTGAACACTTCCATCACCTGGAGCAGGTGGTCCTTCTGCGGCGGGTTCCCGACGGCGAAGTAAACGCGGCTCTCCCGGGTTCCCTCGCCTCCCCCCGTGTCGACCTCCTCCACCCCGATGTGGATCCCCATGCGGCTCTTCGCCTGGTGGAGGAGCCACAGGATCCGGGCCACGCGCTCCGGCGGGGAAACGCGGACGTACCCCGGGTTGTTGCACCACAGGAGGCGCAGAAGACCTTCCCGTACGGATGACGGGACGGGAGGGGAGAAGTTCCGCAGGGAGGCGAAGACGCCCCGCCGGATCCGGCCCGGAATCCCGGGGTCTTCCGACACGGAGATCCCGGACTCCGGCTTCCGGTCGAACTGGAACCGCTGGAACTCGAGCTGCTTGTCCGCCCCCGGGACGTTCGAATACGAATGGGTGACCTGCGCGTAGGAGATCTCGCGGTTGAGAAGCCGCAGCGTATCGTACAGGGAGCCGGGCACGGAGAGACTCGCGAGCATCAGTTCCTTCTCGCGGTCGGCGAGGACGAGGTGACGGTTCCGGGAGAGGTCGCGAAGGTGAAGGCAGAGTGAGGCGACCGCTTCCGGCTCCTCCCGCATCGAGTGGAAGAAGATCGGCGCCATGCTGGCGTGGAGCCAGGCGAGATTTTCCCTGGCCGCGCCGGAGGTGGCCCGGAGGCTCCTGAGGACGTTCCGATCCATTCGGTGTTCGGCGTCGGGTCGCATGCGCATCCTCCTGCTGATTGTCCGACGGCTTCCCGGATTTTATCACGATGCCTACTTCCCGCCCTCCACTTCCTCCGGGGGGCGGAAATTCCGGCGTTGCGAACCGGTATGATAAAGGGCAGGGACGGGTATCCGGGGGAGGGCAGGGTGGCGGAAGACCGGATGACGGTGACGACGGGCGCGCCGGTGCACGGGGGGTACGCCCTCGCGCGCCCGGAAGGGATGGGGGTCCTGTTCGTCCGGTGGGCCCTCCCGGGGGAGGTCGTCTCGGTGCGCCTCCTCGGGAGGAAGCGGGAGTACGCCTTCGCCGAGGCGGTGGAGGTCCTTTCCCCCTCGCCGCGCCGCGTGGCCCCCCCGTGCGAGGTGTTCGGGGAGTGCGGGGGATGCCGGCTGCAGCACGCGGACTACCCGTACCAGCTCGAGATGAAGCGGGAGATCCTGCGCGAGGCTTTTCGCCGGATCGGGAAGATGGACGTCGCGCCGGAGATCGCCCCCCCGCTTTCTCCGTTCGGGTACCGGTACCGGGGGAGGTTCCGGACGGACGGGGAAGCGGTCGGGTTCCACGCTTCGCTGTCCCACCGCCTCGTGGCGATATCCCGCTGCCCGCTGATGATCGACGCGATCAACGCCGTCCTCCCCGGGTTGCGCGGGCTCGGCCGCTTCGCGAAGGTTTCCGAGGTCCAGGTGGCCAGCGACGGGGTCCGGGCGTCCGCCTCCTTTCCAGGGGTCCCGTTCGGGGCGGGGATGGTCGAGCACCTTTCGGGACGGACCGGGGGCGTCCTCTCCGGCGCGCGATTCGAGGACCGTTCGTGGGGGGAGGAGCGGATCGCTCTCCCGCTGGACGGGATTTCGTACTCCGTCTCGCCACGCGGCTTCTTCCAGGCGAACTGGCGGATGAACCAGGCGATGGTGCGCCGGATCGGGGCGGTCCTCGGGGACCACGGGGTGTCCGCGGGAGCGCGCCTGCTCGATCTCTACGCGGGCGCCGGGAACTTCGCGCTCCCCCTGGCGGCCAGGGTCCGGGAGGTCGTCGCGGTCGAGGGGGAGGCGCGGTCGTTCCGGGAGCTGCGCGGGAACGTGCGGGAAAACGCCATCGGGAACGTGCGGATCGTCCGTTCGAGCGTGGAATCGTTCCGGCCGGAAGGGCGGTTCGACGCGCTGGTCATCGATCCGCCGCGGGCTGGCCTTTCGGAGCGCGCGCTGGCTCGGGTCCGGGAGGTCGCCGCCGGATGCGTCCTCTACGTCTCGTGCGACCCGGCGACCCTTGCGAGGGACGTCCGCTCCCTGTCGGACCGGTACGAGCTCGCCGCGCTCGAGATGCACGACTTCTTCCCCAACACGCACCACGTCGAGGCGCTGGCCGTCCTTTCGGCTCGCTGATTGATCCGTTTCGAACCGGCTGCGTCGCCTCGGAGGGCGGGGCTCCGTTCGTGCTACGTCGACTCCGCCAGACCCTTCCGTTGCGTGCGCAGCAACGCTACGGGGTGAGCACCGCGCGCAGGCGGACCTTCCCCTCGCGCAGCTTCCCGAGCACCTCGTTGACCGCGGAGAGGGGGTGCCGCTCCACCGTCGAGCGGATGCCGTGGTCCGCGGCGAACCGGAGCATCGCGTCCATGTCGTCCCTGCTGCCGATCAGCGACCCGGCGATCCGCTTATGCCCCGTCATGAGCCCCGCCGGGAGGACCGATGCGTTCTCCGCGATCGCCGCGAGGACCACCAGCGTCCCGTTCGGTCCCAGTCCGGGGATGCACTGCTCGAAGAGCCGCGCGGAGATCGCGGTGAGGAGGATGACGTCGGCGCCGCCCATCTTCGTCAACGTCCGGCCGATCTTCTCCTTCTCCGAGTCGATGACGTCGTGTGCTCCGAGCGCGCGCGCGAGCTCCGCTTTCCCCGGTCCCCGTACGATGGCGACCACGTGGGCCCCCATCGCCGCCGCGATCCGGACGCCGAGGTGCCCCAGCCCCCCGATCCCGGCCACCGCGACGGTCTTTCCGGCAAGGTTCCCCGCCCGCCGCAGCGGTGCGAACACGGTCACACCCGCGCAGAGCAGGGGGGCTGCCTCCACCAGGTCCAGCCCTTCGGGGATCTTGTGGACGAACGCCTCAGGCGCGGAAACGAACTCGGCGTAGCCGCCGTTCACCGTCACCCCGGTGCTCCGCTGCGCCGCGCACAGCATCTCCGCACCCGCCTTGCACGGCGCGCACCGCCCGCAGGCGTACTGCATCCACGGCACTCCCGCGCGGTCGCCCGGGGCGAACGCGGTCACGCCTTCCCCGATCTTTTCGACGATGCCGGTCACCTCGTGGCCGGGGATGATCGGAAGGGGCGTCCCCCACGCCGCCCAGTCCCCGTCCACCAGGTGAAGGTCGCTGTGGCAGACCCCGCACCCGTGCACGCGGATCAGAAGCTCCCCGGGCCCCGGGGATGGGGTCGGCACTTCCCGAATCGTGAGCGGCTTCCCGAAGACGTCGCATACGGCTGCTTTCATCCGTTCGCTCCTTTCGCACGCGTCATATCCTGTTAGTGTCCATCCACGGAAGTCGGGTTTCGGCGGCGCGCCCGACGAAATCCGTTCGTCAACGCTCCCGATCCTCCGGGTCGTCGTCGAGCATCCGGTGCTTGGGGCGCTCCACGTCGTCGTACTGGTCGCTCTTCACCGCCCAAAGGAAGAGGAGCCAGGCGGCGAGCCCCAGCGCCAGCGACACGGCGATCAGGAGAAGCGTCGTCCACACGGCTACCGTCCCCCTCTTCCCAGTCTCAGCGAGTTCCCCACGACGACGAGGGAGCTTCCCGCCATGAAGGCCGCGGCGGCGATCGGGTGGAGCTTCCCCGCCACCGCGAGCGGTATCGCCACCAGGTTGTAGGAGAAGGCCCAGAACAGGTTCTGCCGGATCACCCGCATCGTGGCGCGGGACAGCGCGAGGAAGGCGGGGATCCGCAGCAGGTCCTCCGTCATCAGCGTCGCGCCGGCGCTGTGGATCGCCAGTCCCGTCCCGCGCCCCATGGCGACCCCGACGTCGGCCTCCGCGAGGGCCGGGGCGTCGTTGACGCCGTCGCCGACGACGAGGACGGGGCCGAACCGCTCCCGCGCCCGGCGCACCTCCTCGCGCTTCCCTTCCGGCGTGACGCGGGCGCGGAGGTTCGCGATCCCGGTCTCCCCGGCCACGCGCGCAGCGACGCCCGGGTCGTCCCCCGTGACCATCGCGACGGCGATCCCGGACGCCCGCAGCAGCGAGACGGCGCCGGCCGCCTCCGGCCGGAGGGTGTCCTCCGTGGCGAGGACCGCGAGGGGCCTCGAACCGTCGGAGAGGAGGACCGCGGTCCGGCGGGCCACGGAATGCGCCGCGTACGCCCGGGAAGCCTCCCCGTCCACCGCGACCCCGAACCGCTCGAGGAGTTCCGGGCGCCCCAGCAGGTAGCGGACCCCGTCGATCTCCCCTTCGATCCCTTCCCCCGGGTGCGCCCGGAACCCCCGGACCGGAAGGCGCCGGGAGGCGGGAAGCGCGTCCGCGATCGCGCGCCCGATGGCGTGCTCCGAGGACGCCTCGAGGGACGCGGCGAGCCGGAGGGCGTCCTCGCGTCCGATCCCGACCCCCTCGACGTCGGTCAGCCGGGGGCGGCCGAGGGTGAGCGTCCCCGTCTTGTCGAACAGGACGCACCGCACCCCGGACGCCTGTTCGATGACGTCCCCCCCGCGGACCAGAATCCCGCGCGCCTGCGCGGAGGTGGTTCCCACGAGGACGGCGAGCGGGGTGGCAAGCCCGAGGGCGCACGGACAGGCGATCACCAGCACCGAGATCCCCGCCATCAGCGCGGCGCGGGGGAGGGAACCGCCGTGGAGTCCCAGGAAAACCGTCCCGGCGGCGATGAGGAGGATCGCCGGAACGAAGAAGCGGACCACGCGGTCGGCCACCCGCTGGATCGGCGCTTTTCGCGCCTGCGCTTCCTCCACCGCCTGCACGACGCGGGACAGGACGGTCTCCCCGCCGGTCCGGACGACCCGGACGAGGAGGCTTCCGGTCCCGTTCAGCGACCCGGCGACGACCGGGTCCCCCGGGACCCTGGACACGGGGGCCGACTCCCCGGTCAACAGCGACTCGTCCGCCTCCGAATTCCCTTCGATCACGATTCCGTCCACCGGCATCCGCTCCCCGGGGACGATCTCCACGAGATCCCCGGGGGCGAGGGAGGCGACGGGGACGTCGACCGCTCCGCCGCCCGATACCGCCTTCCGCGCCATCACGGGCGCGAGGCGCACGAGCCTGGAGATCCCGTCGGCCGCCCGGGACCGCGCTCCCGCCTCGATGTACCGGCCGAGGAGGATCAGGGTCAGGATCATCGTCGCCGTGTCGAAATAGACCTCCCCCCCGAGGAACAGCGAGACGACGCTGTAGCCGTACGCGGAGAAGGCGCCGAGGAAGACGAGGGCGTCCATCCCGAACGTCCCGTGGCGCGCCCCGCGGAGGGCGCCGCGGAAGAACGGCGCGCCGGAGTAGAAGACGACCGGGGTGGCGAGGAGGAAACAGAGCCAGCGGAAAAGCTGCTCGTACCGCGCGTCGATCCCCTGGAAGTACCCGGCGTAGAGCCCCGCGGTGAAGAGCATCACCTGCATCGAGAGGAACGCCGCGGTCCCGAAGCGCAGGAGCAGGTCCGACGTTTCCCGCCGAAGGGCGTCCCCCACGGGGAGCGCATCGGGAGGATACGGCGTGTACCCGAGGGCGCGGATCGCGAGGACGACGTCCCCGATCCCGGTTTCCGACGGGTTCCAGGAAACCCGCGCCCTGCCGGTGGCGAAATTGACGCGCGTCGACAGAATGCCGGGCCGCCCCCCGAGATACCGCTCGATGAGCCACACGCAGGAGGCGCACCGGATCCCGGAGAGGACGAGATCCGCCTCGGCCTGTCGGCCCGAGGTGCGGACGGCACCGTCGAACGCGTCGAGCGGAACCCGGGCGCTCTCCGGAGGGCCCGGTGTCCACCCGTGCCGTCGGGCGTAGAATCGGGTCAACCCCTCGGAGCGCAGGAGGCCGTGGATCGCCCGGCACCCGGGGCAGCAGAAGGTCGTCTCCTTCCCGTCGATCGTCTCACGGGTGGCGGACTCCTCCGGCATCTCCAGGAGACAGTGCGCGCAGACCGCCATTGCCGGATTTCCGCTCAAAGGAAAAACGCGCGCGCGGCGAACATCACCCCGGCGGCGACGAGAAGGGCGGCGGCGCCCTTCGCCAGCATCCCGCGCAGGCGCGGCCCCGCCGCCGCGACCACTTTGCCGAACAGGAACAGGGCGGGGAACGTTCCCGCCCCGAAGGCGGCCATCGCGAGGAATCCCCGGACGAAGCCGTCGGCCGGGGAACTTCCATCCATCCCGGAGCGCGCCGCGGAGAGGAGCGCGGTGTAGACAAGCCCGCACGGGAGCAGTCCCGTCGCCATGCCGAGGGGGAAGGCGGCTCCCGGGCCGCCCGCCTCGGCCGCGCGTCGCGCGACCCCGGCGAGGACGCCCTGGAAAGGGCCGCTCCCCTCGATCCGTCGCGCCCAAGGCAGCCATCCGCCGACCGAAAGCCCCATCAGCGCGACCAGCGCGCCGGTCGCGGCGAGGAGAAACGACTGGAAGGGGGCGACCCACGCCGCGACGCGGACGAAGGAGCCCGACGCCCCGACGATTCCCCCCGCGATGCCGTACGTGGTCACCCGGCCCAGGTGGAAGAGGAGGTGCGGGAGGGTGGCCGCGCGGTCGCGCAGCGTGATGGCGTACCCCGCGACCAGGGGGCCGCACATCCCGACGCAATGACCCGCGCCGCCCACCAGCCCGGCGGCGAACAGGATCCAAGGGAGGGAGTCAGTCGGCCACGGCAAAACGGAACACCGCCTTCCCGGCGCCCGGCGCCGTCACCGTAGCTTCCCAGTCGCGCCTTCCGCTCGGGCACCGGACGAACACCCCCGTGCCGCGGTACAGCCCATCGTCCCCGCGGGAGAGGTCGACGCGGTTCCGTCCCATCGCCATCCCCGCCATCGACAGGTCGACGTACGGGGAGGCCTTTTCCGCGTATCCCGGCATGGTTACGGTGAAACCGGCCTCGCGCATCGGAACCGGCGGCCACGGGGTGATCGAGAGGAGGACCTCCTGTCCGCCGATGGAGCCCCGCAGGACGCTCGCCGTTTCGGGAGAGCGGCGATCGACGAGGCCGTCCCAGGAACGGTAAGAGATGTAGACCGTCGCGCCGATCAGGAGCGCGAACGCGGCGAACAGTCCCCCGATCAACCGCTTCACGGGAACGCCGCCTTCCGGACGATGCGGAACCCCCGCCCCTGGGCGGTGATGCGGATCTCCCCCGGCGTCGGGCTCCCCCCCTGCACCGTCAGCGTGCCGGTTACACGCCCCCGGGAAGGCACCTCGACCTCCGGATCGTCGAGGAGGCGCGCCGGCCTCTCGACGGACAGCGCGAGCGCGAGCGGCCGGTCCGAATCGTTCCGCACGGAGTACCGGTAGACGTTTCCCGGGCGCGTCCCGGCATCCCGTTCCCACTGCACTGCGAACCGGACGTCGGGACGGCTCCAGGCCGCCGCGAGGAGGACGAGCGCCGCCGCGAGACACCCCCCCGCGAAGAGGTACGCCTTCCAGCGCAGGACCGTTCCCCGGTAGGCGATGAACGGCGCGATGTCCCGGCCCGACGTCGCCTCGCGGCAGGCGTCGATGCAGGCCGCGCAGGCGATGCACTCCCGCTGCCCGCCCTTACGGACGTCGATCCCGACCGGACAGGCCCGGATGCACCCGTCGCACCGGAGACATGAGGGCCGCGCAGGGTCGTACGCGACGGCGAGCGTCTCCCGGTCGGAGAGGACATTCTGGAGCATCGCGTACGGGCACGCCGTTTTGCAGAAGCGGGGCCCGACGACGGCCACCATGATGTAGATCACTCCCCACTGCGACAGGAAGAACCCGAGGAGAACCGGGGACCGGAAGAGATCGCGGGTCGCCTCGGCCGGCGGAACGAAATACCAAAGGAGGGAGAGGGACACCAGGGCGGAGAAGGGGAGGAGCGCAACCGTCTTTCCCGACTGGCGGAATCGGGCAGGGAGCGCGGAGACGATCCACTCGCCGATCTCGCGGATCACCGTCTGCGGGCAGAGCCACCCGCACCACAGCCTGCCGAAGACGACCGTCACCCAGAGGGTGAGCGCCACGAGGAAGAGCGCGCCCAGCAGCACCAGGTAGAACTCGTCGATCGGCACGACCGCCCCGAAGAAGTGGAGCGAGAGGGAGGGGAGGTCGAAGCGGACCGCGCTGCGCCCGCGGATCCGGAGGAACGGGAGGAGGAGAACCGCCGCACCCCCGAGGAGGGCGACGATCCTTCGGCGGTTTTTCCACATGGAACGAGTGTAACCCGGGGGAGAGGGGAGAGGAGGAGCCGTTACGGCTTCTTCCCGTACTCCCGTACCGAGTCGACGTAGGCCAGCACCTTCCAGATCCGGTCCCGCCCGAGTTCCGTCTCGAACGCGGGCATGCCCCCCGGGCGGCCCTTCGCGATCGACTCGTATTTTCCGGGGTCCTGTTCGCCGAACTTCAGGTGGCCGAGCAGGGACGGTCCGTCCGCTCCCTTCAGGTCTTTCCCGTGGCAATCGGCGCATTTCCCGGCGTATATGACCTGCCCTTCCGCAATGGCCTTTTCATCCCGCTCGTACGGGTTCTCGGTCATCTTCGCGGCGCCGGCGGCGGCTTTCACCTTGTCCGCCTCCATCTCCTTCGAGAACGTCTTGTATTGCGACCAGCCGCTGATTCCCGGCGTGTACGCTGCGATGTAGTAGACGCCGAACGCGATCAACCCGAACAGCAGGATGAGGAAACCGCGGGGAACCTTGTTGTGCGCCTCGAGCTTCCCGATCGGCTCGTCCATCGGATCATCCCTCCCGGCGGCCGCCCGTGGAGCCGGGCAGCGGATCGTCGTCGTCCAGCATCCGGTACTTCGGGGCTTCCACGCGGTCGTGCCGCTTCCGGTTGAAATAGTACGCGATGATCCCGGCGAAGATCCCGGCCAGGAGCAGCGTGAAGAAAAGGTACGCCAGCGCGCGCGGCGTCATCGGCCTTCCCGCTCCAGGTGGCGGATGTAGGTGATGACCTTCCATATCCGTTCCTTCCCCAGCTGCGGAAGAAACGTGGGCATCCCTCCCGGGCGCCCCCCCGAGACGGAGGCGAACAGATCAGCGTCCGAACCGCCGAACTTGTGGGCGGTCGTCGCCAGCTTCGGGCCGAATCCCCCCGCCCCGTTTTCACCGTGGCAGCTTCGGCAATTCTCCTTGAAGATCTTCTCGCCTTCCTCCTCCGCCGAGCGGTCTCCCGCGTACGGGTTCTTCAATTCGCCCGCCTCGGCGGAGACAGCCCCCGCGGCCGGCTTCTGCGACGCTTTCATGTCCCGCCCCAGCTTCTGGAGATACGCCACCAGCGCGTCGAGTTCGGTGGTCTCCCCCCGAAGCTCGGCCGGCGTCACCTGGGAGCGGACCTGCGCGGACGGATAGGTCGCCGCCGCGACCGTCCGCCGGAAGTCGGCCAGTTGCCGGGCGACCTCCGCGTCGTCGTAGCCGAAACCGAGGGTTTTCACCTTCCGGGCCGTCAGGGAGGTGTCGAGTTTCGCTTTCGCGAGCCATGGGTACGCCGGCATGTTCGATTTATCGAACATCGCCTGCGGGTTCGCCATGTGGCGGTAATGCCACGCGTCCGGATACTTTCCCCCCACCCGGGCGAGGTCGGGCCCCGTGCGCCGCGAACCCCACAGGAAGGGCCGGTCCCAGGCGGACTCCTCGGCCCGGGAGTAGTCGCCGTACCGGGCGACCTCGGAGCGCAGCGGCCGCACCGTCTGTGTGTGGCAGTTGTTGCACCCTTCCCGGATGTAGATGTCCCTGCCTTCCGTCTCGACGGCCGTGTACGGCTTGAACAGCGGGCTCACCGGCTGGGTCGACGGGAGGAAGAGGGGGATGAAGGTCGTCACCAGCGTCCCCACCGAGATGACGACCACCGCCGCGAGGGCGAAGAGGACCGGCTTTTCATAGAGGCTGTCGAATTTCATCGGTCACACCGCCCGGGCTTTCAGCCGCGACGTCATGTAGAGGTTGTAGGCGAAGACCGCGATCCCGGCGAAGTAGAGAAGGCCGCCGAGGAGCCTCACGGTCCAGTACGGGTACATCGCCGCCACGGAGTCGAGGAACGTGTACACGAGGGAGCCGTCGGGGTTGGTGGCCTTCCACATGGCCCCCTGGACGATGCCGGCGATCCACAAGGTCACGGTGAAAAGGAGCTGCCCCACGAGGATCAGCCAGAAATGGACGTTCGCCAGCTTGACGCTGTGGACCTCCCGGCCGGAGATCTTCGTCATCATGAAATACATGGACGCCGTGATGACCATCGTCACCCACCCCATCGTTCCCATGTGGACGTGGCCGGGGATGTACTCGGTGTAGTGGAGGTGGGCCGAGAGCACCCGGATCGCCTGGGTCGGCCCCTGGATCGTCTGGAGCCCGTAGAAGGTGATCCCCAGGATGAAGAACTTCACCAGGTAGTTCGACTTCATCCGGTCCCAGTTCCCGTTCATCGTGTAGAAGCCGTTGATGACCGAGGCCCAGGAGGGGGCGATGAGGAACAGGCTGAACGCGAGCGCGACCGTCTGGATCCACTCGGGCACCGGGGACAGCATGAGGTGGTGCGCCCCGGTCCACAGGTAGCCGAAGACGAGGGACCAGAAGGCGATGATCGAGAGGCGGTGGCTGTAGATCGGGAGCCCCGTGGACTTCGGAAGGAAGTAGTAGAACATCGCGAGGATCG
>Ga0210098_1000271_pt1 | contig 17735 bp, 18 predicted proteins | sample Joice_ThreeSqA_D_FD_184870 | JGI IMG/M metagenome (GOLD analysis project Ga0210098, IMG submission 184870) | Wetland microbial communities from San Francisco Bay, California, USA, that impact long-term carbon sequestration - Joice_ThreeSqA_D1... | ecosystem: Environmental > Aquatic > Marine >...
GCATCCAGCGGATCCGGCGGGCGAAGGAGGCCGCGGCGGAGGAAGGACGGGAGATTCGCGACGGCGAGGCCGTCCCCGCCTGCGTCCAGACGTGCCCGCCGGGGGCGCTCCTCTTCGGGAACGTGGCCGACCCGCACAGCGAGATCGCCCGGAAACTCAAGGATCCCCGGCGGTTCCGCCTGATGGAGCACCTCGGGACCGAACCGAGGGTGGTATACCTCAAGCGCCAGAAAGGGGCCGGTCGATGAACGGAAACGATCATCTGGCACGGACCGATCCGGGCGCGCTTTATCGGGAACTCTCCCGGTCGAACCTCCCCGCGACGAAGAGGTGGTTCCTGGGCGTGGGGCTGCTGGCGATCGCCACCCTCTGGGGGATCGGCTGCTTCATCTACCAGATGAAGACCGGAATGGGGGTCACCGGGCTCAATCGCCCGGTCATGTGGGGTTCCTTCATCACCTCCTTCGTCTTCTGGATCGGCCTGTCCCACTCGGGCACCCTCATCTCCGCCATCCTCCGCCTCACCAACGCCACCTGGCGCGCCCCCATCCTGCGCGGGGCGGAGGCGTTGACCGCCTTCACGCTGATGGTCGGCGGCCTCTTCCCGCTGATCCACATCGGGCGGAACTGGCGGTTCTACTACATGATCCCCTACCCCAACGCGCGGGGGCTGTGGCCCAACCTCCGATCCCCCCTCATGTGGGACGCGGTGGCGATCAACACATACCTGCTCGGGAGCCTCACCTTCCTCTATTTCGGGATGATCCCCGACCTGGCGATCGCCCGCGACCACGCGACGGGGTGGCGGAAAAAGTTCTACAACGCGCTCGCGTTGGGGTTCCGGGGGACGCACAACGAGTGGCGGCGGTACCACATCGCCTCGACGATCTTCGCGATCCTCATCATCCCGGTGGCCGTCTCGGTCCACTCGATCGTCGGCTGGGACTTCGCGATGGCGAAGGTCCCCGGGTGGCACAGCACAATCTTCGCCCCCTACTTCGTCACGGGCGCGATCTTCTCCGGGATCGCCGCCGTGGTGATCGTCATGGCCACGCTGCGGAAGGTGTTCCACCTGGAGCGGGTGCTCACGGTGGTGCAGTTCGAGAACCTCGGGAAACTGTTGTGCACCATGTCGCTCCTGTGGGGCTACTTCTACTTCTCGGACTTCCTCACCGTCTGGTACAACCGGAATCCCGAGGAGTGGGAGGTCTTCCGGTCGTACGCCGGCGTCTTTCTCCCCCTGTTCCTCGTCATGATCGGGTGCAACTTCGTAGTCTCGTTCCCCCTGCTGTGCATGCGCCGGGTCCGCCGGTCGATCCCGGCCCTCACCGTCGTCTCCATCCTGGTCGTCATCGGAATGTACGCGGAGCGGTTCCTGATCGTCGTCCCGTCGCTGGCGCGGCGCAACGACCCGTTCATCTGGCACAACTACTTCCCCTCCTGGGTGGAGTTCTCGATCATGGCCGGTGCGCTTTCCATGTTCCTCCTGCTGTACACGATCTTCACCAAGCTCTTCCCGATCATGGCGGTCAGCGACATCCAGGAGCACCTCTTCCACACCACGGACCGGAAGATCGGCGAAGCGACTGTCGAGTCGATCGCCATGCCGCACGACACGGGGAAAGGAGGGCACGGATGAGCGGCATCGTGATCGTCGGGCTCTTCGACGCGATCGATCCGGCGGCGGCGGCGGCACGCGCCTTGCGCGCTCTTCCCCTCCCCGAGGGGGACGTCACGACCCTCTCCCCCATGCCGCTCCCGGACGGCGCCATCTGCAGGGACCCACGCGGTATCGGGTTCCCCAAGTTCACGCTCGTCGGTTGGTTCGTCGGCGCGCTGGCGGGTCTTGGCCTCGCGCTGGCAACCTACCTCCTCTACCCGCTGTTCACGGGCGGAAAGGAAATCATCTCCGTTCCCCCGACCATGATCATCACCTACGAGGTGGCGATGTTGGGCGCATTGGCGGGGACGGTCATCGCGGGCTTCCGGGAAATGGGGCTTTGCCGGTTCCGCACCCGGTTGATCCACGACCCGCGAATCCAGGAAGGGAAGATCCTGCTGTGCGCGCGGGTCTCGGGGGACGAGCAGGCGAAACGGGCGATGGATGCGATGAAAACCGCGGGCGGGACCGACGTTCGTCCCGAGGAGGGAGAGCTGTGAAGAGGATCTCCCTCGCCCGGTTCGTCGTTTTTTCCACCGCCTTCCTCGCCATGGCGCTCCTCGCCGGCTGCGAGAAGCTCGACCGGAACATGTTCGACAACCCGGCGTACCGCCCCCAGGAGGCGCCGGTGCGGCTTCCCCCGGCGGGCTCCGTCCCGACGAAAGGATTGGAGCACACCCCGATGCCGGGGACCCCGGAGGCCGCGGCCCTCAGGAACCCGGAGAAGGTGACCGACTTCTCCCTCCTCACGGGGAAGGAGCTGTTCGGCATCTACTGCACTCCGTGCCACGGCGCTGCGGGCAAGGGCGACGGACCCGTGGCGAAGAAGTTCGTCCCCACCCCCGTGGACATCTCGGCAACGGGATTCGGGCAAGCCCCCGAAGGGATGCTGTTCGCCATCGTTACCCACGGATGGAACGGCATGCCCCCGTTCCGCTCCGACCTCACCGCCAAGGAGCGCTGGCTCGTCGTCGCGTACCTGAAGACCCTCAAGTAACAAGCCCCTGCACCATGCGTTGAAAGCGGTTATCATATAGGCATGTGCCGGATGATCGCATTCGCGTCGAGAGAACCGCGGGACGTCGTACCGTACCTCGCCTCCCTTGCGCGGCTCAGCGAATCGGGGGACCTCGTCGCGAGCTTCGAGAAGCGTCCGGGTGGGAACCACCCGGACGGGTGGGGCGTCGCATGGCGCGCGGGTGACGAGGTCCGGATGGTGAAAGGGGGGAATCCCGCCGCGTCCGATCCCCTTCTTTTCAGCATGCGCGCGGCGACCGACCGCTTCATCGGCCACGTCAGGTACGCGTCGAATCCCGAAACGATTTGCGCCGCGAACTCGCACCCGTTCCAGACTTTGGGAGTGACCCTCGCCCACAACGGCACCTTTTACGGGAAGATCGGCGCGGAGGGAGATGCCCGCAAGGTCAGCGACACCATCGTTTTCCTGGAACTCCTCGAGAACCGATGGACGGAGCGGACGCTGGAGGGGTTGTCCGACACGCTTCGGAGGATTCTCTCCGAACCCGACCTCGTGGGGGAATATTCCGCGGCGAACCTGCTGATCGCCGCCGGCGACGCCCTCTTCGCGTTCCGGCGGTACCGAAGGAACGGGGGTTATTACACGTTGTACCTGAACTCCGGGGACGGGACCACGGTCGTCGCGAGCGAACCGCTGGACGCGGATCCCGGGTGGCGTCTCCTCGCGGACGGGGAGCTGGTCGAACTCTCGCAGGGCGCCCCCCGCTCCGTCCTGCTCACCTTGCCTGCCTAGTGGGGCGTCTCGCTACACTAATGCGTACGGGAGTGCTTCGCGATGTCTTCGGCGACCTCGCCCACGGTCTGCTTCATGAACCGGTCGGCCGCTTTCCTGGGGGCCTCTCCGGAGGACCCCATCTTCGATACCCAGTTCGCGCCTTTCAGCACGAAGCCGCCGCCGCCGCTGACCAGCCGGGTGACCGCCTTGCCGCAATGGGGGCACTTCTTGAGCGGCGGGGCGGACATCCGCTGCTCCTTCTCGAACTCCCCGCACGCGGGGCATTTGTATTCGTAAGTGGGCACGTTTTCCTCCGTCGGGACCGGTCCTCGTACCGCCTGATTATCGCACATTCGCCATGAGCCTGTTCCTGCTTTCGTTCTTCGTGATCTACGGTTCCATGCACGCCTACGCCCTTCTCAAGGCGAGATCGGCGCTGGCACCCGGCCCGTGGACGATGCTCGCGCTTCTCCTTCTCCTCGCGCTCCTCCTGTGCGCGCCGATCCTCACGCACCACCTGAGCCGCCGGGGCTACGAGGAAGCGGCACGGATCGTATCGCTCGCCGGCTACCTCTGGATGGGGTTTCTCTTCTTCTTCGTCTGCCTGAACCTCTGCGCCGACATCCTCCGCCTGCTCCCGTGGGCGATGGGGCGCGTCGGGATCTCCCTGAACGCGGCGTCCGGGCTGGCGGGACGACCCGCGTTCCTCTGCATCGTCGCGCTCGCCGTCGCGCTGTCGGCGTACTCGATCGTCGAAGCGTCCCGCATCCGGGTCGTCCGGGTGCGGATCGTCACGGACCGGCTCCCGGCGTCCGTCCCCTCCCTGCGGATCGCGCAGATCACCGACCTCCACCTCGGTCTCATCCACCGGACCGGCAAGGCAAGGGAGGTCGTGGCGATCGTGGCCCGCGAACACCCCGACATCTTCGTGTCGACGGGGGACCTCGTGGACGGGCAGCTGGACGGGGTCGCGGGGCTGGCCGGAATCCTGCGGGGGATCCCGGCGCCGCGGGGAAAATTCGCGGCCCTCGGGAACCACGAATATTACGCGGGGATCGACCGTTCGATCGCCTTCACCCGGAAGTCGGGATTCACGCTCCTTCGGGACGAATCCGTGACGATCGACGACGCGGTACGACTCGCGGGAGTCGACGATCCCGCCGGGGCGCGGTTCGGACGAACGGGCGCTCCCTCGGAAGCCGCCCTCCTCGGGGATCGCCCGGACGGCCCCTTCACGGTCCTCCTCAAGCACCGCCCCCAACTGGACCCGGCCTCGGGAGGGAAATTCGACCTGCAGCTTTCGGGACATACCCACGACGGGCAGATCTTTCCGTTCCGCCTCCTCACCCGGCTGGTCTACCCCCTCCTCGCGGGAAACCATCCCGTACCCGGGGGCGGGACACTGCACGTGAGCCGCGGCACGGGAACGTGGGGGCCCCCGATGCGGTTCCTCGCCCCCCCGGAGATCACGGTCGTAGACGTCGTCCGGTCCCTTCCGGCGGGTCCCGGATGACGCCGGACCGGCTCGCCCCGTCGAACCGCGCGGCGGGAGTCCAGCTTCCCATCATCCCGATCGTGGCGGGGTGGATCGCGGAGACGCCCGGCACGATCTCGCTGGGGCAGGGGGTGGTCCATTACGGGCCGCCGAAGGCTGCGCTCGCGGCAATCCCCGAGTTCCTCGCGGCCGTCCCCCACCACCAGTACATCCCCGATGCCGGTCTCCCCGAGCTCCGGAGCGCGTTCGAGGGAAAGCTGCGCGCAGAGAACGGGATCGAGGCCCCCTTCGAGCGCGGGATCTATGTGACGGCCGGCGCGAACCAGGCGTTCCTCAACGCGGTCCTCGCGATCTGCGATCCCGGCGACGAGGTGATCCTACTCTCCCCGTACTACTTCAACCACGAGATGGCGATCACCCTCGCATCCGCGGTTCCCGTCTCCGTCCCGGTCGACGAACGGCTCCAGCCGGATCTCCCCGCGATCGCCGCGGCGATCACGGAAAGGACGCGCGCGATCGTGACCGTGTCGCCGAACAACCCGACCGGGGCGGTCTACCCGCGGGAAACGCTGGCGGCGATCCACAAGCTCTGCGCGGAACGCGGGATCTACCACGTCAGCGACGAGGCGTACGAATATTTCACCTACGGCGGCGCCCGCCACTTCTCACCGGGATCTCTCGGCGGGGAGCACGTGATCTCCCTCTTCAGCCTCTCCAAGGCGTACGGGATGGCGAGCTGGCGGGTCGGGTTCCTCGTGGCGCCGGAGCACCTGCACCGCGAGCTCGTGAAGATCCAGGACACGGTCGTCATCAGCGGGCCGGCGATCTCCCAGTTCGTCGGCCTGCGCGCGATGAGCGAAGGGCACGGATATTGCGCGGCGCATCTCCCTTCCCTCGCAAAGGTGCGGGGAGAGGTCCTCGCGCGGATCGCAGCCGTACCGGACCTGCTGGAGATCCCCCCCGTGACGGGGGCCTTCTACCTGTTCGCGAAGGTGCACGCCGGGATGAGCGCGATCGACCTGTCGGAGCGGCTCGTGCGGGAGCACCGGGTCGCCGTCATCCCCGGGGAGACGTTCGGCGTGACGCAGGGGTGCTGGCTGCGGATCGCCTACGGAAGCTTGCGGGAGAAAACCGTCGTCGAGGGGATCGACCGGCTGGTCACGGGCTTGCGCGCAATCCTCGCCGCCTGAGCGGCAATCTTCCTTCTCAGGAACGGTTTATCAATCCCACGCCGAGCAGCATCAGGGCGCCGCCCGCTCCCTGCAGCGCGGTCGGACGCTCGCCGAGGAGCAGTGCGGCGATCAGCAGTGCGAAGACCGGCGCGAGGAACATGAACGACGTCGTCTGCCCCGACCCGATCGCCCGGATCCCCTCCATCCAGAGGATGTACGCGATCACTGTTGGGAAAACCACCACGTACGCCAGCACGACCCAGAAACGGCCCGTGAGCTGCCCCCACGGAACGGCGGCAAGCTCACGGGACGAGATCAGCAGCAGGCCGAGGCTCCCGAGGAAGATCGTCCACGCGGCCGTCGGCATCGCGCCGATCCGCACCGACAGCGGACGCGAAAGGATGGAGGCCGCCGCCCAGCAGATCGCTGCCCCGACGAGCGCCGCGTCCCCCCACACCCGGCCCCCCTGCCCCGCCGTGTGGAGGAGGGCATCCCCGAAGAAGAGCGCCGCCCCCGCGAGCGATACGGCGAGCCCCGCGACCCGGCCGAAGCGGATCCCCTCGCCGAGGAAAAGCATACCTGCCATCGCGGTGAAGACGGGAGACATGGTGGGGATGATAATCCCCGCGTCGGAGGCGGGTGCAAGGAACAATCCACGGAAGAAGAGGGTGTTGAACCCCGCGACGCCCACCAACGCGACGACGGCCAGGCGCCGCCAGTCGGACCGCGCGGGGATCGGCTTCGCCGACCGCCGGAAGAGGATCGCCATCATCAGGAGGGATCCGAAGCCGAACCGGAGGACCGCCCCCACCTCCGGCGGCACCTCGAGGACCAGCATCTTCGACGTGGGGAAGGCGCTTCCCCAGAAGAACATCGTGAGGACGAGGCCGGCGTAGACGCGCCCGCGGGGGTGCGCCGCGGATTTTCCCGTGGGAGTCGTCATCGGCGCAGTTTACACCCGGCAGGTCGGCACGGATCCCGTGGAGCCAGGAAAAAAAGCCCCGGGGGACCTTGGGTCCCCCGGGGCCGGGATGCGCCCTCCGACGATCGCCGCCTTTTCCTACCAGGTCTCGGTCCCGTGGCAGGACGGGTTGCACGACCCCGTGGCCGGAATGTAGCCCCCGGCGGGGATGCTCGTCCCCGTGCCGCCGATGGTCGCCGACGCCGGCCCTTCCATCGTGGTGGTGCTGAGCGTCGTGAAATGGTTCGGCGCGAGCGTGGTGGTGTTATGGCAGTTCGTGCAGGTCCTGTGCGACGAGTTGATGTTGTGCCGGCCCGAGTAGGGGCTGTTGTATTGGGGGTTGCCAAGAGACGTCCCGAAAACGTGGCAACTCGTGCACTGGGTGTTCACGTTCAGCGTGCCCGTCTGCCAGTTGGGGGTGGCCTGCCCGCCGTGGCAGCTCACGTTCGAACAGCTGAGCGCGGTGTTGTCGAACGAGAAGGGGACGGTCTTCGCGTTGTATGTGGCCAGTAGCGCCACGTCTCCCGGGGGAACCCGCAGCGCGTTCTCCCCCGGAACGTTGTTGGCGCGGTTGTAATGGTTCAAGGTTCCTGCCCCCAGTCCGCTGTGGCAGGTGTCGCAGGCGATCGGGGTCCCCGCGCTGTTCAAGGCGATGTGCGTGGCATGGGCGCCCGCGATGTTCGGATACGCCGCCCCCGCGGGAGCGCCGCTGTCCGGCGGGGCCGCGTGGCAGGAGGTGCAGTTCAGCGACGTCAGCGGCGACGCCGAGACGTGGCACGTCTGGCAGGCGGGCCCCGGCTTCACCGTCGGCGCGGAGACATCGTGGCAGGCGCTGCAGCTCGCCGGGAACGCGGCGGCGGTCACCGTGTAATGGGATGCGTCATTGTACGGGACCGGGTGGGGTGCCCCGGCGCCCGCGCCGTGGCACAGCGTATTGTTGAAACATCCGGGCGGCGTCCCCGGAGGAGCGGGGGTGGCCGGTTGGCCCGCCGGGTTGTTCGGTGACCCCGGGAAGTGGCACTGCTGGCAGACCGGGGCGTTCGCCGTGTCCGTGCTGGTGTGAGTATAGGTGCTTCCGGCCGAGGCGCGCCAGGGCGCGGGGGCATGCGGGGCGTTCACCGCGTGGCAGGTGTAGCAGGACACCGAGGACGAGCCGCCTCCGAAGTTCGCCGGGGACGTCGTCCCGGTCCCGTGGCAGTTCTGGCAGTAGTCGAACCCCGTGGTCGCGCCCGGGGTCGCCTTCGCGGCGTCCCCGTGGGGCTGGGCCGCCGGGGGGGTCGTGTACCAGGCGGGGTTCCCCAACGGGTGCGGAGCCCCGACCGCGCCGTGGCACAGCGTATTGTTGAAGCAACCGGGCGGCGTCCCCGCCGAAGCGGGCGTGGCAGGATGTCCCGCCGGGTTGTTCGTCGATCCCGGGTAGTGGCACAGCGCGCACACCGGCGCGTTCGCCGGGTTCGTGTTCGTGTGCGTGAAGCCCGTGCTGGAGAGCCACGGCTTGGGCGGGTGCGGGGCATCCACCGTGTGGCAGGTGGAGCAGGCGGTCTGAGCCCCGCCCCCGGAAAAGGTTTTCCCGTGGCAGATCTGGCAGGCGAAGAAGCTGCCGTCCCCCGGCGCTTTCTTGGCCCACACGCCGTGCACCTGGGGAGTGGCCCACGCGGCGATCGTCCCGTGATGGCAACCGACGGGATTTCCGAAGCAGGAGACTTTGGAGATCCCGCCGGAGAGGTCCGCGCCGTGGCATTGGGTGCAGGAGTCCAGCGTCCCGTTGGAGACGTATTCGTTCGTCGCCGCGCTCGCGTGGAGCGACCCTCCGGAGGGGATGGTCCATCCCGGGACAGAGCCTCCGGACGGCAATACGTGGTTCACCGACGTCCCCCCCCCTCCCGAAGTATTGGCGGTAGAACACCCGGCGGCGAACGCTCCGGCCGCCAGTAGCAGCAGATAGATGATAGGCCGAGAGGGCCGCGTATTCCGGGAAACGTGCATTACTCTTTCCTCCTTGACCTTTGGAGATCCACTGTGTAGCCCTGCAATCGCACGCCGTCCCGATCGAAGCGGAATGCTACCGGTGGCACTGCTTGCACCTCATGTCGCTCTTGTTCCCGTGGCACCTGTAGCACGACCCCGGGTCGAGGCGACCGTCGATCTGGTGGGTGACCAGGTAGTCCCCACGATGCGGCGCCATGCGATCCGGCCGGTCGCCCATCTTCGTGTTCGGCTTCAGTTCCTCTTTCCCGGCGTGGCACGTCTGGCAGAACTCCGGTTTGTGGCAGGAGGAGCACAGGTTCTGCCCCTGCCGGGCATACGTGCCGTGGGATTTGATGAAGACCCCGGTGTGACGGAAATTCGCGTACGGTTTCATCGCCCCTGTAGATACGTTCTCGTGGCACTCGAGGCAGTTGACCCGCCCCGCGGGCAGATCCTCCGGGTGCTTCGGGGGAACCGACGGGGACTGCGAAACCGCGGAACACCCGAAGAGCAGGGCGATCAGGACCGCCCCGAAAACGGCTGGGAAAGGCATGCGACGGGTCATTTCTTTCCTCCCGTGGTCGTCCCGAGCTCAAGGGTCGCCCGGATCAGCCCCGCGTAGTCCTTGTCGTAGTTCGGGCTCTGCGTGTACGTCAGGTTTCCGGAGAGGTTCAACGCCGCGAGGACCTGGTACCCCGCCGTGGCGACCACCTGGTACTGGTTATTCTTTCCGTTGATCTCCTCCTTGTACCGCTGGGTGAGGGCGTCCAGGGTCACACGGAGCTTGGAGGGCGAATAGGAGGCGAAGCCGCGATATTCCTGGTACTCGTTTACCGACTTGTCGGCGGATACGAAGGCGGCGGAGAGTCCCGCGACGTCCTTCTTGTCGTTATATGTGTACCGCACCCCGACCTCCCCGCGGTTGGCGTCCCCGGGATCCGACTTGTCGTGCCGGATGTTCTTCCCCGCCACCTCCAGGGTCCAGCCGGGAACAAATGCCCAGTCCAGGATGCCGAAGATCGTCTGGACCTTGTCGTTGTTGTCCACCGAAGGGGACACGAACGCAGGGTTCAGCGTGGATTGGAAAAGCCCCTTGTACGTGTACGACTCGTAGCCCGCCGAAATGTCGTAGGTCGAGCCGGGCACGATCCGGACCGCGTACCGCTGTGAGGCCATCTCGCTGACCGACCGGTTGTACGTCGCCTGCCCGGTAAGCTCCACAGGACCCCCGACGCGCAGCCACAGGTCGCCGCCGACCAGCTCCCGGTCCTTCCCCTCCTGGAACGTCCCGTTCTCCTTCAGATACGAGGCTCCGATCTCGGCGAAGCCGGCTTTCACGAAGAAGACCCGGGTTCCGTAAAGGGCGCTTCCCCCGCTGGTTCCGTTCAAGATGGAATACTCCACCGGGGCGCCGCCGTAGACCGCCACCCCCAGGCCGAGGGGGGTCGTCACCTTGGCGAAGGCGCCGTCGAGCATCTCCATCGCCGCCCCCTCCGTGAGGAAGAACCGGCCCAGCTTCGCCTGGGCGTTCCCCTGGGGGTGGAGATACTCCATGTAGAAACTCCCGACCTCCCCGGAAGTGCTGCCCGAGCCGCTATCCTTGTCAAGGTCGACCCGCCCCCAGCCGTAGGAGTGGAGGGAGAGGGGCATGCCCCCCAGGTTAGTCGCGTCCGCCGACAGGTACTCGTACAGCGGGGCGTACCGGTCCTTCTGCCCCCCGGCCAGCTCTCGCTGGTACAACAGGCCGTAAGTCTTCGAGGAGAGGGACAGGTCGGCCGCCGGGGCCGCGCCTGCAAACAGGAGGGGAAGGAGCAGAGAGACGGCAACAATGGCGGGGAGCAGCCTTTTCCCGGAAGGAACCACGGTCGTCGAACGTCCCATTCGTACCCCCAAAACGATATTTGAAGTTACGACATTCTCCAACATAATTTCTTCCGTATCAACAAGGATTTTCGACAGCCCGCTTTGGCAATTCGGAATCCGGCGGGTCGAGGAGACGGGCCAGCGGGGGCATATTCACATCTGATACCTTGCACGCAAATAAAATGCCGGGGACAAAATTCACCATCCGACATTCTCGAATTCGGCGACATGCTTCGAAAGGTCAGTGTACAATCGTACCGTTGGTTTCTTCCTGGGGGGGGTTGAATGCGAGGCGTCATTCCGATCGTAACGCTGGCCGCGTTCCTGTCGCTGCTCGACGAAGACGCGGACGCCCCCCAATCGAAGAAGTAACGACCCGCACACAAGGAGATCCCGGATGAAACCGTTCCTGTCCGCCTGCGTTCTGGCAATGGTTCTCGCCCTGTTCCTTTCCGCCCCCGCCGGGGCATTCCGGAAAGAGGCCGGGGCGCCCGGGGATTGCGCGGAGTGCCACAAGCTCTCGAGCGAGGAGGCGGGGAGGATCCTCGGGAAAATCGTGGACAACGTCGTCGCCGTCGTCCCGGGGCCGTTCCCCGGCGTCTGGGAAGTGGACGTCGTCCGGAACGGGAAAACCTATCCGCTCTACCTCGACTATTCCCGGAGGTTCCTCATCAATGGTCAATTCATCCGCCTGTCCGACATGGCGAACCTCACCGGTTCGCGGTATCAGGACCTCAACCGCGTGGACGTCGCTTCCATCCCGGTCCAGGACGCCATCCGGGTCGGGAGCAAGACGGCGAAGAAGACGGTGATCGTCCTGTCCGACCCGACGTGCCCCTATTGCGTGAAGTTGCACGGGGAGATCAAGAAGGCGGTGGCGATGGATCCGGACGTGGCGTTCCTCGTGATGCCGTACCCGCGAAACCCGAACGACAAGGCCACCTACCGGCAGTGCGTGGCGATCGTCTGCTCGAAATCGGAGAAGATGCTCGACGACGCCTACGCCGGGAAAGCGCTTCCCGAGCCCGCCTGCAAGACCGACGCGGTGGACAGAACAATCCGGCTCGCCGAGCGGTTGAGGATCGAGGGGACGCCGGCGATGATCCTGCCCGACGGGCGCCTTGTCAGCGGCTTCATGGAGGCGGAGGCGCTTCTTGCGCGCATCAAGTAGCACCCTCCTCAGGCAACCGTCGGCGTAACGCCGGACGCCGCCTTGGGGGCGCTCCTCTCTTCCTTGCCGTCGCAACTTCAGGCGGGGTCTCCGCTGGCGTACGCCATCGCATTTCTCGGCGGGATCCTCGTCAGCTTCACTCCGTGCGTCTATCCGATCCTCCCGGTGACGGTTGGATACATCGGAAGCCGGACGGGGGGGTCCCGCCGGAAAGCGTTCCTCCTTTCCGCGTCCTACGCCGTCGGAATCGCGATGACGTACGCCGCCCTCGGGATGGCGGCCGGGCTTTCCGGCAGCGTGTTCGGCGAGGCGACGGCGCACCCCCTCTCGTACCTGATCCTCGGGAACGTCTGCATCCTCTTCGCCCTCTCCCTGTTCGACGTCTTCCATCTCCCGACCTTGGGGATCTTCTCCAGCCCCGGGGGGGCGCCGGGGAAAGCGCGGGGAGCGGGGGGCGCTTTCGTCGTGGGCGTGCTGTCGGGCCTGGTCGTCGGGCCGTGCACGGCGCCGGTGCTCGGGGGGTTGCTGCTGTACGTCGGGGCGAGCGGGCACCCCGTCTTCGGGGCGACCCTCCTGTTCACCTTCGCGCTGGGGATGGGGCTTCCCGTCGTCGCTCTCGGCACGTTCGCGGGACTGCTCGCGGACCTGCCGAAGGCGGGGAGGTGGACGGTGAAGGTCCAGCGGGCGTTCGGTGTCGTGCTCCTGCTGGCGGGCGAGTACCTCCTGCTCGAGGCGGGGAAGCGGCTGATCTGACCCGAAACGCGCCCGGGTCGGGGGCCATCGAACGGTGTAGGGAGGGGAAGATGCCGTACCGGTTCGCAGCTGCCGCAATGCTGTTCCTGATGTGCGTGGTCGCTCTCGCGGGGGCCGGATCTCCCCTTCCGGGGGACGGCGGGCCCGCGGAGGCCGGTAGTGCGCAAGGCGGCCGGCCCGCGGATTTCACCCTGCCGGACCTCGACGGGCGGGCGGTGACGCTCGGCCCGTTCCTGGGGAAGAAGCCGGTCCTGCTCGTCTTCTGGGCGACGTGGTGTCCGGAGTGCAAGGCGGCGATCCCCGAGATCAACGCGTTGATCTCGGGACCGCTCAAGGATTCGTTGCAGGTTTTCGGGCTCGACTTCCGCGAGTCCCGGGAAAAGGTCGCGCTGGCGGTCACGTCGCGCGAGATCCGGTACCCGGTTCTCCTCGACGAACGCGGAGAGGCGGCCCGGGCATATGGGGTCGTCGGGATCCCGACGTACGTCCTGATCGACCGGCGTGGAATGGTGGCCTTCCGGGGGCATCTGCTCCCCGGGGACCTCTCCCGGTACTTTTAGCCTCCTCGATATCCCTTACTGCGGCGCGGGCGCTTTCTCCAGGGGAGCCGTCTTCGTCGGGTCCGGCATCGGCAGCACCGGCTGGACCCTCACGCGGAACCCCTCCTTCGACTCCTTCATGCGCGCTTTCAGCTGCGCCACCCGCTCCTCGAAGTCCCGGCTGAGCCTGACCCCCTGCTCCACGCTGCGGATCACGCGCGGCGTGATGAAGATCAGCAGTTCGTTCCGGGTGACGCTGTCCGTCCGCGAGCCGAAGATCCACCCGATGATCGGGATCTTGTAGAGCCACGGCAGCCCGCTCCGGTTGAGCGATTTCCGCTCCTTCACGAGCCCTCCCAATACGATGCTCTGGTCCTGGGACGCCACCAGGTTGGTGCTGATGCTCCGCTTGAAGAAGGACGGGTTCTGTTGCCCCTGGGAGGTGACGATGTTGACGTCGCTCACCTCCTGCTCGATCTCCAGCGTCACCAGCCCTTCGTCGTTGATGTACGGCGTGAAGGTGAGGATGACCCCGACGTCGCGGTACTCCACGGTGGTGGTCGTGACCGGCGGGTTCGTGGCGCTGTTCAGGACCGAGGTCGTGATGGGGATCTGGTCCACCACGTTGATCCTCGACTTCTTCCCGTTGGAGGCGATGACGCTCGGGGAGGAGAGGACCGAGGCCCGCCCGTCCTCCGCCAGCGACCGGAACGCCGCCGTCAGCTTCCCCGTCTTTTCGACCAGGTAGCTGAAATTGTTCAGCCCGGGGATCGCGCCGGGAGACAGGGTTGCGGTCTGGTTGTACCCGCCGCTGGTGCCCGACCACGTCCAGTCGATCCCGAGCCGCAGGTCGTCCGTAAGGTTCACCTCCCCCACCAGCACCTCGAGCAGCACCTGCTGGGGGTAGACGTCCACCGTCTTGAGGATCTCCAGGGCGTCGGCATACTCCGACAGGCTGGCCCGGAGGATCAGGGAGTTCGTCGTCTCGTCCGGGATGATGTCGAAAGGCTGGGTGGAAATCTCGGTTTCCCCTTTCGCCCCCTTGGCGGTAGCCGCTGCGCCCGCTCCCCCGGGCCCCCCGGACTGTCCGGCCGACGCCGTTTGCGAGGGGAACGACGCCTGCCCCGGGAGCTGGGACACCGCGGGTTTGAACTCCGTCTTCTTGTCGGCGACCGGAGCGGTCCTGGTCGGATAGAGCTTCTCGAGGACGGCGGCGATGTCCTTCACCTTCCCGTACTTCACCCGGTACCGGTAGACCGACCGTGATGCGCCCCCGCCCGTGCGGTCCAGTTCCCCGATCCACTTCTCCACATCCTCCATGGTCTTGGGGGACGCGCTGACCACCAGCAGGGAGTACAGCCGCGGAATAGGTACGAAGTTGATGCCCGACGGCTTTCCCCCGTGGGCGGAGAAGTCGAGAGCCCCGAAGATGTTCTCCAGGTTCTTCGCCATCTCCTCCGGGTCGAGAACCTTCAGCCTGAAGAGCTTCATCCCCGACGCCCGGAACACCTCGGAATCGAACAACTCAACAAGGCGCGCGGTCTTTTCCTGATTCGCCGTCGTGTCGACCACCAGGAGGATGTTTGCGCGGCCCACTTCCACTACCTCGCCTCCCGGCGTCAGGAAAGGCTTGATCACCTTCGCCATCTCCGCAACGGAGATGTACTGCAGTGGATAGGCACGCATGGAAACCTGGTTGGCCGGCCCTTTGGAGGGGCCGTCCAGTTGATAGGAGGGCAACAGAGGCTCCGTCTTCGCCTCGGTCATCGGGACGATGTGGTACGTGTCCCCTTCCTTGATCGCCGTCGCCCCGTTTACCTTGAGGATGGAGAACAGGAGTTCCAGCGCGCCGTCCTTTCTTACCATACCCTGCGTGTGCACGTTCACGACACCGCGTACCCTCGGGTCGATGAGGTAGTTGATCCCCGCGGCACGACCGAGCGTGTGGATCACCTCGTAGATGTCCGCGTTGTTGAACTGGACGAAGAACCCGGAACCGGGGGCGGGAGCCAGGGTGCGCGCCGGGGGAACGCCGGCTGCGGGTTGCCGGGAGATCGGCGGCACAACGGGAGGAGGAGGCGCGGTCGTCCCGTTCGGGGGGGGAGGAGGGGGCGGCGGAACGGCCGTCACCGGCGGAACGGGAGTTGGCGGCACGACGGTATTGCCGCCATCGGCCGCGGGTACGGGTGGAGGCGGGGGCGTGGAGACGGACGCGGGAGGGCCTCCCTGGGGAGGCGGAATCTCCTGGGGGCCTGGCGCGGCGCCGCTGTCCACCGGCGGGGAAGGCTGCCCCGCAGTTCCGGGCGATTCCGCGGGGGCACCCCCCTCGATCCGGTCGATCGCGCGGTGCGGCAACGGCGCGATATCCACCGCCGCCACGGGGGGCGCCGCGAGCAGGACCACCAGAGGGATCACTCCGCCGATCAGCCAGCCCATCCGTTTCATTCGCATTCTCCCCGTTCCATCGTGATGTTTCCGCTCATTGCCTGCCCGGAACGTAACGCGGCGCAACGGCGGGAGGGGAACCGTAGGGCAACGGAGACCTCGAAAGGCCCGGTACCATGGGCACGGTGGGGTTCCGTCTCAAACGGGACGCGAGGGGGGAGGCGGACGGAACCGCCGGACTCCGCGAGGCGGCGCCCGTTGCCGCCGAGGGGGCGGCGGCACCCGACGCGGGCACGGCGCTGTGACGGGTCGTCTCGGTCCGGACCGCGCCACCCGTTGCGGTCGGCGCCCCGGCGTAGAGCGGCAGCAGGAATTCCCTTTCGTCCGCCGTCAATCGCAGCCCATCCACCCCGATCTCCTCCACGCGGAATCCCTGGAAGGTATCCCCCTTCTTCACTTCCCAACGCTCCCCCTTGTTTCCTATCTTTCCCACCACGACGCCGTACGGCGCGTCCCCGAAACTGAGCACCCCGAGCAGCGTGTACCGGGACAATTCCGCCTCGTAATTCCTCGCGGAAGCAGTGGCCGTCTGCTCCCGGAACGGCTGCCGGTCCGGTCGAAAAAGTGGGCGCGCGGTGATCGCCGATACGACCGGCCCCGGGTCCGGCGGAGGCTGCGGGTCGGGCGTGGGGAGTCCCGGCTGCCATCCCCCCGTCCTCGCCGTCGCCGCGACGTCCCGCCCGCCGGGCGTCGCCCGCAGCGCCTGTCGCGTCTCCCACCCGAAGAGGAGCGCCAGCAGGGAGAGCGCGAGGGTGGCGAGGGCCGGACGTCTCATTCTTCCACACTTCCCGGAGTCTTCTCCTCCAGCGGAGCCGAGGAGAGACCGGCCACCACCATCGAGACGGCGACCGTCTCCTTGCGCGGCACATGCCCCATATAGTACGCACCCGTTGTCGCGGACAGTTTCCGGACGCGGAGGATCTTCGTCTGCCGGGAGAGATCGGCGAGCAGGAACGCAAGCCCCTCCGTCGAGGTCTGGATCTCCATCTGAACCCCCACCTCGGTATACGGCCCCTTCTTCACCGGCGGCAGCGAACGGATCGACGTCACCCGGGTTTCAGCCCGCTCTGTGAGAGGCTTCAGGAGCCCCTGGAGGAAGACCCCGGCCGCCGACGGGGTCTCCCCCACCAGGAGGCCGTCCTCCCACTTCTCCATCCTCTCGACCTGGGCGAACAGCTCCTCGTCCACGCGGTCCTGACCCTGGCGGAGCGTCTCGTATCGCGCGATCACGGCGCGCCGCGCGGGAATCGCGGCCCGGTCCCTCAGATATTCGGAGTACCTCGGGATCACCACCAGCTTGGCGACGGAGAAGACCGCAACGAACAGGACGCATCCGGCCAGGAACGCCTTCTCCCTGCCCGCAAGCGCGGAAAACCGCGCATGGATCGCGCGCGCCGCCTTCATCGCGCCGCTCCCGCCGCGGGGGATGCGGGAACCGGCGGCGGCACGAACTCCCCCCGGATCTTGAACCGCTCGAGGTTGTCCGCCTGCCGGGTGATCGGCGCCCCGAACTCCACGAACCGGAACCGGCCGTCGCGGGTGAGGGCGGGGAAGATCTCGCTCGCCGATGGGGAGAGCCCCTCGAGATCCACTTTCCTCCCCTCCATGCGCAGGGCGAGGAGCCAGGTGCCGTTGGGGATCCGGACCGTCAACTCCCGAAGGATCTGCAGCGCCTCCCCGGAGGCCGCCGCCTCTTCCCGCAGCACGGCGATCCGCCCCTGGGCGTCGTCGAGATCCGAAAGGGTCTCCTCGAACTGCTCCGCGGAAGGGCGAAGCGCGGCGACCTGCGCGTCCAGCCTGCGAAGCTCCGCCTTCGCCTTCCAGGTGACGACGGAAGGCCATGCGATCCCGAGCGCGAGAGCGGCGACGGCGGCCCCCGCGAGGATCGCCCGGGAGACCTCCGAGTCGGACCCGTCCCGCGGCGGGGAGAGCAGGTTCATCCGCCCCTCGCCGAG
>Ga0210098_1000277_pt1 | contig 17437 bp, 5 predicted proteins | sample Joice_ThreeSqA_D_FD_184870 | JGI IMG/M metagenome (GOLD analysis project Ga0210098, IMG submission 184870) | Wetland microbial communities from San Francisco Bay, California, USA, that impact long-term carbon sequestration - Joice_ThreeSqA_D1... | ecosystem: Environmental > Aquatic > Marine >...
CATGTCAGCAAGGTACCCTTCAGGGACGTGTCGGTTGTGCCGTCCGCGATCTCCAGGGCTCGAGCGATCCACGGAGCGCTATCCATGCCAATCGGCAGCCAGTTCGCCAGCGCCTTGAGCATGCCGCAGAGAACCCCGGCCTCGATCTCGGGAGAGGGGAACCCACCGAACTCTTTTAGCATTTCGTCCAAGGTGGGAAGAAACGCGTCGAAATATTCGAACCCTACCCCTCCGAGCCAGACCGCTGGAGGGATGGAGGCCCAGGAGAGGAATGTCCCCGCTGCGTCGCCCTCCTTCCGGAACCGCGCAAGGGCCTCTTCGAAGAGGTGCCGGGCATTCGAGGGGTCGAATGGGAGGATCGCCACGCCGAGCCAGTACGAAAGCCACGGCGTGGACCGGAAATGCTCCCCGGGCAGTTGCCGGATCCAGTCCGAGAGCACCCGGTTACGGCCTTGCGTGGCCAGCGACGGTGCCTCCCGCAGGATCACCCGGACCAGCCCGCCCCAGTCGCCGGTCGCGCGGAGATGCTCCACCGCGTCTTCGGCCTGCCCCCCCTCCAGGAGGATCGACGCCGCCTCGCGGCGGATCTCCTGTAGTTCCTTTCCCGGGAAGGCGCTTTGCGCGCGTTGAAGCAGATATTCCCGGAACAGGGCGTGGTACTGGTAGACCGGCTCGGGAGCGGGATGCGTCTCGGTGAAGTAGTTGTTTCCGGAGAGGTACGACAGGATCTCGCCCGCCCGCCGGTTTCTGGTCAGGTGCTGCGCCATCCCGGCCGTCATCCGCGGCAGGAACGCGCTGCGGAGAAGGAACTCCTTCATCTCCTTCCCGAGACGCGAGTACACCTCCTCGGCGAAATAGTCGAAGAGTTCCTCCGGCGGACGCGGGACCGGAGTACGGGTTTCCGCACCTCCCGCGCCCTCCGTATCCAGCAGCAACGTGACCCCCGCCGCCCACCCGTCGGCCCGCCGGTGCGCCTCCCGGATCGCTTCCACCGGAATGCGCCGTCTCCGCTGGAACCGGGCGATCCCGCGCGTCTCCTCCACCGTCAGGCGCAGTTCCTTCCATCCGAGCATCCGGACCTGCCGGTTGACCCGCTTCCGGGCGAACTCCGCCGGGGGATCGCTCCGGCTGATCAGGATCGCCGTAACCCCTTGCGGCAGGCGGGACAACCCTTCCCGCAGCAGACCGAAGAACGGTGACTTGAGGGGAGCGTTCTGGCAGTTGTCGAACACCAGGACCGACCCGGCGTCGAGCCGCCCGAAGAGGTTCTCGAAGAACCGGTGCGCGAACGCGTTGAGGCTCGGCAGGAACTCGGGGGTCAGGCGCGGCAGGGGCGCTTTCTTCCGCGGCGCCGCCTTTTGTCCCGCCAGCCCCAGGTAGTGGAAGAAGGTCGCGGGATCCCCGTCCCCCTCGTCGACCTGGTACCAGATACCGCGGAGGCGCCGCGCCGCCACGTATCCCGACGCCGCCACGGTCTTCCCGCACCCCGGCGGGCCGGAAACCCACGTGATCGGCACGGTGCGCGCCTGATCCAGCAGACGGTGGAGGCGTTTGCGGGGATAGATCCCTGGGAGAACGGGCCGGGTGATCTTGACGATGGGAGCCCGCTCGACGCCCATGTCATTCCGTCAAGCCGGGATGAGATTTCCTCGAAGGAGGTGGGGAAAGATAATACCGGATCCGGATCCCGCGCCGCGTCATGTGGCCACCCGTAAGGAGCCGGTGGTTAGGTTGACGGGAAAAGGGGCCAACCGGTGCCGTCCAGATCACAAGTAATTCAGATGTTAGAGCTTGATACTCCCAGCGTCAACCTGAATTAATAAAAACAAGAGGAGATCGGTTACTCGAAAAGGTCCGCGTGCGTCCCCGTCCGCTCGAAGATAACGACGCCGGGGTCGAGTGTGTACACCAGGAGCCAGTCCGGTTCGACGTGGCACTCACGCCGCCCGGCGATTTCACCTTATCGCGAACGGATCTTCGGTTTTGTGAAAGATTATCCGTTTGCGCCGGGTTTGCGTTCTGGTGTCATTTCCTGTCCTGTCCTGTCACTTCCTGTCCACTTGACAGAGGGCCTAATCTGCTGAAAACGCTGGAATGACGGGGGGATACGGGAGGGCACCGATACGCTCCGAAGTCAAGCGCTCTATCCAGCTGAGCTAAGGGCGCGTCCGTGACGAAAGTGATCGTACTATAAAGGAAATTCCGCGTCAGCAACGTCTGCGCAACACCCTCTTTTTACCCCGAAAAAGGCAGTTGTTTGCGCGGGGTTTGCGGTCTGTACCGTCTCTCCCCATAAATCTTTCCCCACATTTCGGACTATTTTGAAGGGGGGGCAGGTCAGCGATGGGATTCCCCAGGATCAGCGATTTGGGCGTTCATACTCTGCAATTAGGTCGATACGGCGCTTGTGACGCCCGCCATCGAAAGGCGTCCCAACCCATACATCGAGAATATCCAACGCAAACTGAGGCGCTACAATTCTTGCTCCGATCGAAATGACGTTCGCATCGTTGTGACTTCGCGCAAGACGTGCATAATGGGGATCGTTGCAGAGCGCCGCCCTGACGCCGCGAACCTTGTTTGCTGCAATTTGCTCGCCTTGACCGCTACCACCCAGAACTATTCCCCAATCGGCATCACCGCGAGCCACAACCTCACCAACAGAGATACAGAACGAAGGGTAATCGGTCGATTCGACAGAGTCCGTACCAAGATCGGTAACCTCAAATCCACGGTGGGCAAGTTCGTGTACCAAGAATACCTTCATTTCATATCCGGCGTGATCCGATCCGATTGCAACACGCTTCATCAGAATTCCTCGCTTTCCTCCCATTTGGCAATGGTCGGATTACCTCGCCCCTGTAGACCTCTCCCACTTCTCAAAGGGGTTTCCCCCGTCAATAGCCCCTCTGCGATACCCCAATTTCACCCCTAAAATGCCGGTTGTTTGCACGGGGTTTGCCTCCAATCCCGATGCCGGAGAGCTCTCTCATGTCGGGGGTATTCCTTTCCTTTGGAACGGCCGGTTGGATGCCAACGGTGTTGGATCGCCGCTTTCATTGAGATGATACGCCTTCGCCGTAAAGCCGCAATTGTCGAGTGCCTTGACGATCTCATCAACGTGATCCTGATTGCGTGTCTTGATCACCAGATCGATCTCGACGTTCTGCGCGCTGAGGTGGGTGAACGCACGGTGGTGGTGGACCTCCTCGATGTTCGCGTTGTGTTCGGCGATGCAGGCGGTGATTTCCGCGAGCGAACCGGGCAGGTCGCGCGCCTCGACCTTCACCTGGGCAAGTCGTCCGGCGCGGACCATCCCGCGCTGCACAATTTCGGCGAGCATCAGCGGATCGATGTTTCCTCCGCTTAGAACAAGACCAACCTTCTTCCCCTTGAACATCGGGGGGTACCTCAGCAAGGCGGCAAGCGACACGGCTCCAGCTCCCTCGACCACGGTCTTCTCGATCTCGAGCAGCAGCACGATCGCCTGTTCGATGTCTCCCTCGTCCACCAGGACGATGTCGGATACGTGCTTCAGGACGATTTCCTTCGTCAAGACTCCCGGTTCCTTCACCGCGATTCCGTCGGCGATCGTGGGAGGGCCGAATTCCGGTTTCGTTCCCCGCATCGCGCAGTACAACCCCGGGAAACGCCTTGCCTCGACGCCAACCACCTCGATGGACGGCTTGAGCGACTTGGCCGCAACCGAGATGCCGGAGAGGAGTCCACCACCGCCGATGGCGATCACCAGCGTCTCGAGCTCAGGGTGCGTCTCGAGCATCTCGAGCCCTATGGTGCCTTGCCCTGCGATGATCTTTTCGTCGTCGTACGGGTGCACGACGACGAGTCCTCGCGTTTCCGCCAGCCGCAACGCAATCTGCTTGGCCTCCTCGAAGCCTTTGCCGTCGAGGATCACCTCCGCCCCATGATCACGTGTGTGCTCGACTTTCACAAAGGGCGTGTGGAACGGCATCACGATGACGGACGGGATGCCAAGGCGGGCCGCATGGCAGGCGACACCCTGCGCATGATTCCCCGCCGACCACGCGATCACGCCCCTCTTCCGCTCACTTGGAGTGAGCGACACCAGCTTATTGATCGCACCCCGCTCCTTGAATGATGCTGTGAACTGCTGGTTCTCGAACTTGAGATACACCTCGGCCCCGGTGATCTCCGAGAGGGTAACCGACTTGAGAAAGGGTGTCCTGACGACCTTCCCTTCGATCGCCCGGGCAGCGGCACGTATATGGTTCAGATCGATCATGGGGAGTCCTTCAACATTCCGTCCGGGACGATCGGTCCGAATATCCCTTTCGCCCGGTAATATATCACGTGCAAGAAGGTGATCCCCATGAAGGACGAGGGGATCAGAATGGCCCCGGCAAATCAACGACGGCTCGCTCGGCGTCTCCCACGGGCCAGGGAAACCGGCATTCTACGACCCGACCGGCAACTTGATCGGGAACACGCTCCGGGCGACCGCGTAATTCCGCCGCCAGCCCCGGAAACGAAGAAAGCCCGGGAAAACCCGAGCTTTCTTCCATGTATTATCCCGGGGCGATGCACCGCCAGTCAGCCTCGAACCCGGAATGCCAACTCGCATGCTGCTCCACCCGCCCTTTCGCTCACCCGGATTCAAGGGAAGCCATATCGATGGAGAAGCGGTACTTCACATCGGACTTGAGCAGTCTTTCGTAGGCTTCGTTGACCTTCTGGATGGGGATGACTTCGACATCGGCAGTGATGTTATGTGCGCCGCAAAAGTCGAGCATCTCCTGCGTTTCGGCGATACCGCCGATGTTCGAGCCGGAGAGGCTGCGGCGTGCGAGCAGCAGGCCGAAGGCAGAGACGGCGAGAGGCATCGAAGGCGCGCCGACGAGGGTTAGGTTGCCGTCGATGCCGAGCAGGTTGATGTAGGCGTTGATGTCGTGATCGGCGGAGATGGTATCGAGGATGAAGTCGAAGCTGCCGCCGTGCTTCTTCATCTCATCGGCGTTGCGGGAGACGACGACCTCGTCGGCGCCGAGGCGGAGCGCGTCCTCCGTCTTGCCGGGCGAGGTGGTGAAGACAACGACGTGAGCTCCGAACGCACGTGCGAACTTCACGCCCATGTGACCCAGCCCGCCGAGGCCGACCACGCCGACCTTCTTGCCCTTGGTGACGCCCCAGTGGCGCATGGGCGAGTACGTCGTGATCCCGGCGCAATGCAGAGGCGCGACCCCGGCAAGATTGAGGTGGGAGGGGACGCGCAAAACGAAGCGTTCATCGACGACGATGCCGTCGGAGTATCCGCCGTAGGTGACGCCCCCGAGGTGTTTGTCCGGGGAGCCGAAGGTGAGCGTCAGGTTCGGGCAGAACTGCTCAAGGCCGGCCTGGCAATGGGGGCATGTGTGGTCCGAATCGACCAGGCAGCCGACACCCGCAAGGTCGCCCGGCGTGAACTTCGTGACCGCGGAACCGACCTTGGTGACGCGCCCGACGATTTCGTGCCCCGGCACGCAAGGGTAGACCGTGGGCATGATGCCGTGCCACTCGTCGCGGGCATAGTGAAGATCGGAGTGACAGATGCCGCAGAAGAGGATTTCGATCTGCACGTCGTGTTCCGTTGGATTGCGTCGCGGGATCGTGCGGGGGGCCAGCGGCGATGTCGCACTGGCAGCGGAGTACGCTTTGGCGTTGAACATGGATTTATCCTCCTATTCGTTTTGGCTCAGCGACCGGTCAATCGCTCCAGCTTTTCGGGGTACCGTGCCCCTTCCACCTTGATCCGTGCGGCGGCGCTGTCGATCTCCCGGAGATCATCGGAGGTGAGTTCGACCGTCACGGCACCGATGTTCTCGTCCAGGCGATGCAGCTTCGTGGTCCCCGGGATCGGCACGATCCACGGCTTCTGGGCCAGCAACCAGGCAAGCGCTATCTGAGCAGGTGTCGTGTTCTTCCGTTTTGCGGTGGTGCCAAGCAGATCAACCAAGACCTGATTCGCTTTCCGAGCCTCAGGCGTAAAACGAGGAAGAGTGGTGCGGAAGTCGGTACTGTCGAACGCACTGTTTTCGTCGATTTTCCCCGTGAGAAACCCCTTGCCCAGAGGGCTGTAGGGCACGAAGCCGACCCCGAGTTCTTCGAGGGTCGGCAGCACTTCCGCTTCAGGGCGTCGCCACCACAGCGAGTATTCGCTCTGGAGTGCCGTCACGGGCTGGACGGCGTGTGCGCGACGAATCGTCCGTACTCCGGCTTCAGAAAGGCCGAAGTGTTTTACCTTCCCTTCCCGGATCAACTCCTTGACCGCCCCGGCCACCTCTTCGATCGGCACGTCCGGGTCGACGCGGTGCTGGTAGAAGAGATCGATGACATCGGTTCTGAGACGCTTGAGAGAAGCCTCGGCCACCGCCTTGATATGTGCCGGCCGGCTGTTCAGGGCCGGCCCGCCACCCTTCATTGCCCGGGGATCGAGGCTGGTATCGAAACCGAACTTGGTGGCGATCACCACCTGATCTCGCAGAGGCGAGAGCGCCTCACCGACGAGTTCCTCGTTCGTGAACGGACCATAGACCTCTGCCGTATCAAAGAATGTTACCCCGCGCTCAACCGCCGCCCGGAGGAGCGAAATCATCCCCTGCTTGTCTGCCGGCGGACCGTACGAAAAGCTCATTCCCATGCAGCCCAATCCGAGCGCCGAAACTTCCAGGCCGCTTTTTCCCAATTTTCGCTTCTGCATTGATATCTCCTTTCACCGGTTCAGGACTACGTTGTTGATGATCAAATCCTACCTCTGAACGAACGGAGGCCGGTAGACCAATCCTGTTCAATTCTTGCCTAATGGTACGATTCCCTGGATAATAGTTGTAACGCAAAGCGGGGCCAGATAGTATTCGGGCAGGAGGAATCGATGCAAAACGAGCCAGTTATACAGGATATTAAGGATAACAGCATGGAAGTTGCGCTCAAGACTTTGGGAAAGAGCATTGCTCGATGGACCGAACAGGGCGAGCAGCACACAACCGCAGTCCCCGGGTTGTCACTTTTCCGGCGGGACGAACCGACCGAGCCGATCAGCGGCATGTACGAACCGAGTTTTTGCCTGGTCGCACAGGGGGCCAAGCGCGTGCTGCTCGGAGACGACGCGTACGTGTACGACGCGCACCATTATCTGATCACGTCCGTGCATCTGCCTACGGATGTCCGGATTATCGAAGCGAGCCGGGAGAAGCCTTACCTGGGGCTCAGGTTGAAGCTCGATCAGCGCGAAATATCGCAACTGATGGTGGACAGCAATCTTCCCCCGCCGCGCGCGCAACAGTCGAGCCGCGGAATGGCGACCGGCGAGGTGACGTTGCCGCTGATCACCGCTTTTCAACGGTTGATCGACCTGCTTGCCGAACGGAAGGACATTCCGATCCTCGCACCGGTCATCCAGCGGGAAATCATTTACCGTTTACTTGTGGGCGAACAAGGTGTGCGTCTGCGCCAGATTGCGTCTGCGGGAAGCCAGAGTCATCAGATAGCGCGGGCAATCGATTGGCTGAAGGGTAACTTCACACGGCCGTTACGTATCGATGACCTCGCCGCGCAGGTCCGCATGAGCAGTTCCACGTTTCATCACCACTTCCGGTCGATGACCGCTTTAAGCCCGTTACAGTTCCAAAAACAGCTGCGCTTGCGGGAAGCCAGGCGTTTGATGCTGGCAGAACATATGGATTCCGCGACCGCGGCATTTCAGGTCGGCTACGAAAGCCCTTCGCAGTTCAGCCGTGAATACAATCGGTTATTTGGGGCACCCCCATTACGGGACATCACGAATTTGCGTCAAATGACTGCAGGTTAGAGGAGATAGAAAGTACTTCACTGGATGGCCTGCCCCCTGAAACCTCTCCCGATGCACAATGGGGTATCCCCCGCCACTACCCTCTATATAGAAACCTTTTTCCGCATCGAAAAAGGACGTTGTTCCCGCCGAATTCGCAGATTTAAATGATACCCCGACGAAACTTGACATAGCTTGTCATAATGGGAAGGGTGAAATTCATGCTGAAACACCAATCCTGCTCCGCAGATAGAAGGAGCCCTCCTACTTGAAGGTGAGCGGAAAGTCCATCCTCGCGTACTTGCAACATATTGGGACGAGCCTTCGCGTGACCGGATCGGCGAAAATGTACGCCGGCGACGAGTCGCCGCTGCGTTCGGAACTGTACAGCAGCGACCGGATGGAGATTCACGGCGAGACGCTCGCGGGCTCCCACAGGCTGGGACCGGAAGGAACCCGGGACAAGCTTCTGAACCGGCTGGCGGAGAATGAATGCGTTCTGACGGGAGCCTGCAGCCTGTTGACCTCGGCGGTGGATGCGAACCGCCGGATCGCCCCGGCCGGGGAATGGCTCCTCGACAACTTCTACCTGATCGAGGAACAGATCCGCACGGCCAAGAGACACTTGCCGAAGGGGTACAGCAGGGAACTTCCCCGCCTGCTGGACGGGCCGTCGGCCGGACTCCCGCGCGTGTACGACATCGCGCACGAGGCGATCTCGCACGGCGATGGGCGGGTGGACCCGGAAAGTCTCACCGGTTTCGTGGCGTCCTACCAGAAGGTGACCGTCCTGACGCTGGGGGAATTGTGGGCCATCCCCATCATGCTGCGCCTGGCGCTGATCGAGAATCTCCGTCGCGTCGGTGCGCGGGTCGTCGCCGGGAGCATCGACCGGGATCTCGCCGCCCGCTGGGCGGAGCAGATGGTGGTGATCTCCGAAAAGGACCCGAAGAGCCTGATATTGCTGACCGCGGACATGGCGCGGTCGGATCCGCCGATGGTGAGCTCCTTCGTCGCGGAATTCGCCCGCCGGCTGCAGGGACAGAGCACCGCCCTGGCGTTGCCCCTCACCTGGATCGAACAGCGGCTTTCGGAGTCCGGCCTGACGATCGAGGAGATGGTCCGGTCGGAGAACCAGCAAAAGGCCGCCGACCAGGTTTCCGTCAGCAACAGCATCGCCAGCCTCCGGTTCCTGGGGGCGATGGACTGGCGCGAATTCGTCGAGACGATGAGCGCCGTCGAGCAGGCATTGCGCGAGGACCCGGGAGGAACCTACGGCCGGATGGATTTCACCACCCGCGACCGGTACCGCCACGTCGTCGAGAAGATCGCCAAGTGGAGCCGTCTGCACGAAGTCGACGTGGCGCGCGAGGCGATCCTGCTGGCCGGTGAAGCCGCCGCCGGGAGCGGACCGGACGATCGCGCGGCGCATGTCGGATTCTACCTGGTCGACAAGGGCTTGCCGCGGTTGGAGCGGGCGGCGGGGGCGCGGCTGCCCCTTCCCGAGACCCTTCGGCGGACGGCGGGTCGGAGTTCCCTGCACCTCTATCTGGGCTCGATCACGCTGTTGACGGTCGTTTTTTCCTGGGCCTTGCTGGCGAAAGCGCATGCCGGCGGGTTGCGGGAGTGGTCGCTCGCCCTGTTCGGCGCCCTCTCCCTGCTGTGCGCCAGCCGGCTGGCGGTCGCGCTGCTGAACTGGCTCTCCACGGTGCTCGTGGCGCCGTATCCGCTGCCGCGAATGGACTTCTCCGAAGGCATTCCGCCGGAATCGCGCACCCTGGTGGTGATTCCGACGATGCTCGCGAGCCCCCGGAACATCGAGTCCCTGGCCGAGTCCCTGGAAGTCCGGTTCCTGGCGAACCGGGATGAAAACCTGCACTTCGCCCTGCTGACGGACTTCCTGGATGCGGACGAGGAAACGACCCCGGAGGACGGGGAGCTGTTGCGGCTGGCCCGGAAGGGGATCGAGGAGCTGAACGGCAAGTACGGGAGCGCGAAGAGCGATCCGTTCTTCCTTTTCCACCGCCCGCGGCGATGGAATCCGCGGGAGCGGACCTGGATGGGCTACGAACGCAAGCGGGGGAAGCTCGGTGAACTGAACCTGTTTCTTCGCGGCGAGGCACGGGACCGCTTTTCCGTCGTCGTCGGCAGGACCGCGGAACTGTCGAACGTCAAATTCGTGATCCCCCTCGACACGGATACGCAGCTGCCGCGGGACTCGGCCCGCCGGTTCGTCGGAGCCATGGCGCACCCGCTGAACCGCGCGCGGTACGACGGGCGGATGGAGCGGATCTGCGAGGGGCACGGCATCCTGCAGCCGCGCGTGGCCGACAGCCTGTCGGGCACGAACCTGTCCCGGTATGCGCAATTGTTCGGGGGCGAACCGGGGATCGACCCGTACACGCGCGCCGTCTCCGACGTGTACCAGGACGTGTTCGGGGAAGGCTCCTTCATCGGAAAGGGGATCTACGACGTCGACGCGTTCGACCAGGCCCTCAAGGGACGACTTCCAGAGAACCGGATTCTCAGCCACGATCTCCTGGAAGGGTGCCACGCGCGGGCTGGACTGCTGAGCGATGCGAGCCTGTACGAGGAGTACCCGTACAGTTACCTCGCGGACGTAAACCGCCGCCACCGATGGATCCGCGGGGATTGGCAGATCGCCGGGTGGCTTTTGTCGCACGTTCCCGGCCCCGGCGGCGCCCGCCGCAGGAACCCGCTCTCCGGGCTCTCCCAATGGAAGGTCTTCGACAATCTTCGGCGCAGCCTCGAGCCTTCCGCGTTGACGCTCCTGCTGCTGGTGGGCTGGACCTCCCTGTCCGCCGCCTGGTATTGGACCGTGTCGGTGGTCGGGATCCTCCTGCTTCCTTCGGTGATGGCTTCCGGCCTCGAGATGTTCCGGAAGCCCCCCGAGGTGCTGCTGCTGCAGCACCTCGCCGCCGAAGCGCGCTCCGCGGGACGGCGCTTCGCCCAGGCGGGGTTTACGCTCGCGTGCCTTCCGCACGAGGCGTTTTTCAGCCTGGACGCGGTCGTGCGCACGGCCGGGCGAATGCTGTTCACGCGCAGGCGTCTTCTCGAATGGCGCCCGTCGGGGACCCCGGATCGCCGACGCGGCGAGGGTCCGGCGTTTTTTTTCCGATCGATGTGGATCGCCCCCGCGATCGCCGCCGCCGCGACGATCGACCTCGTGGTTTCGAGGCCGGCCGCGCTGGCGACGGCCGGACCCGTCCTCGCCCTGTGGTTCGCCTCTCCCGCCATCGCCTGGTGGATCAGCCGCCCGCTCGCCCGACGCAGGGCCGCCCTTTCGGCGAACCAGGTCCTCTTTCTCCGGAAACTTTCGCGCAGGACCTGGGCGTTCTTCGAGACCTTCGTCGGTCCGGAAGAGCATTGGCTGCCGCCGGACAACTACCAGGAATACCGCATCGGCGCGGTCGCCCACCGTACGTCGCCGACCAACATGGGGCTAGCGCTCCTCGCGAACCTGGCCGCATACGACTTCGGGTACATCCCGTCGGGGCAACTCCTCGAGCGCACGGAAAATGCGCTGCGCACGATGGAAACCTTGACGCGGCACAGAGGCCATTTCTACAACTGGTACGACACGCAATCCCTGGAACCGCTGCTTCCTCTCTACGTCTCGACGGTGGACAGCGGGAACCTCTCGGGCCACCTGCTGACATTGCGGCAGGGCCTGCTCGAACTTCCGGGGCACGGCGTCCTCGGGGAGCGATGGCTGGAGGGCATCAGCGACACATTTCAGGTTCTCGTGGATGCCGTGGACGGGCCCCCGCCTCCCCCGCTCGCGCACTTCCGGGAGATTCTGGAGTCCTCGCTCGGTTCCCCCCCCGCCACGCCCGGGACGGCGAAACTCTGCCTCGAGCGACTGACGGGGTGCGCCGGGGAGATCACCGGGAGTTTCCAGGGGGACGAGGACGGCGCGCCGAGCCGGTGGGCGCGGTCCCTCGAGCGTCAATGCCGTGCCGCATTCGACGACGTGGCGTTCATCGGCGACTTCCCCGGCCTCGACGGGATCCCGACCTTGCGCGCGCTGGCGGCGCTCGAGGAGAAGAGCGATTGGTCAACCGAGCTCCGGCTGCTGGTACCGGAGGCGAACCGGCGCGCGAGGGAAAGGATTTCCGAGATCGACCGCCTCGCGCTGCAATGCGGGGAGCTCGCCCGCGTGGAGTACGACTTCCTCTACGACAAGGGGCGCCATCTACTCGCGATCGGCTACAACGTCAGCCAGCGCCGACGGGACTCCGGGTATTACGATCTGCTGGCTTCGGAAGCGAGACTGTGCTCGTTCGTGGCGATCGCACAGGGACAACTGCCGCAGGAGTCGTGGTTCGCCCTGGGGCGCCTGCTCACCGCCACGGGGGGGGAACCGATTCTCCTTTCGTGGAGCGGTTCGATGTTCGAGTACCTCATGCCGCTCCTGGTGATGCCGACGTACGAAAACACGCTGATCGACCGTACCTGCAAGGCGGCGGTGAGGCGGCAGATCGAGTATGGGAGGAAGCGCGGGGTGCCGTGGGGCATGTCGGAATCCGGATACAACCTGGTCGACGTCCGCCTCAACTATCAGTACCGGGCGTTCGGGGTCCCCGGCCTCGGGCTCAAGCGGGGGCTGGCGTCGGATCTGGTCGTGGCGCCGTATGCGTCCGTTCTCGCGCTGATGGTGGCCCCCGAGGAGGCGTGCCGGAATCTGCAGTTGCTCGAGGACAAGGAGTTGATCGGCAAATACGGCTTCTACGAGGCCATCGACTACACCCCCTCGCGACAGCGACGCGGTCAGACAAGCGTGGTCGTCCGGTCCTTCATGGCGCACCACCAGGGCATGAGCCTCCTCTCCCTGGATTCCCTGCTCCTGGACCGTCCGATGCAGAAGCGGTTCGAGTCGGATCCGCTGTTCCAGGCGACCACGCTCCTGCTTCAGGAGCGGGTTCCGAAGGCCACGGCGTCCTACACCCTCGCCGCCGAGCTCTCCGGCCTCCCCACGGCTTCCGGCGTCCCCGAGATGCCGGTGCGCTCGTTCGGCACCCCCGACACTCCCGTTCCGGAGGTGCAGCTGCTGTCGAACGGCAGATACCACGTGATGATCACGAATTCGGGCGCCGGGTACAGCCGCTGGAAGGACATCGCGGTGACGCGCTGGCGCGAGGACGGCACCTGCGACAACTGGGGAACGTTCTGCTACCTCCGCGATGCCGCGAGCGGGGAGTTCTGGTCCACCGCGTACCAGCCGACGCTCAAGCGGCCGGAGAAGTACGAGGCGATATTCTCGGAGGCGCGGGTGGAGTTCCGCCGCCGCGATCACGATTTCGAAACGCACACGGAAATCGCCGTTTCCCCAGAGGACGACGCCGAGGTGCGCCGGGTCCGGATCATCAACCGCTCCCAGACGCGCAGGACGGTGGAGATCACGAGTTACGCGGAAGTGGTTCTTGGAACGCCCGCCGCCGACGCGCTGCACCCGGCGTTCGGGAACCTCTTCGTCCAGACCGAGATCGTTCGCGAGCGGAAGGCGATCCTCTGCACCCGCCGGCCCCGCTCCTCCGACGAGCCGGCGCCATGGATGTTTCACCTGATGTCGGTACGCGGGGGGGACGTCGGGGAGGTTTCCTTCGAGACCGACCGCATGCGGTTTCTGGGCCGGGGAAACACCGTCGCCGATCCCCAGGCGTTGCGCGGCACCGCGGACCTGTCGGACAGCCAGGGGTCCGTGCTCGATCCGATCGTCGCGATCCGGCACCGGATCACGCTCGGCCCCGACGAGGAGGCGACCGTCAACATCGTCACCGGGGTCGGGGAATCCCGGGACGTCTGCATGGGTCTCATCGAGAAGCACCAGGATCGGCGACTCGCCGATCGCGTCTTCGACCTGGCGTGGACCCACAGCCAGGTGCTCCTGCAGCAGATCAACGCCACGGAGGCCGACGCGCAGCTGTACGGCCACCTCGCCAGCTCCGTCATCTACGCCAATCCGTTGCTGCGCGCCGACGCGAGCCTCCTCGGCAAGAACCGTCGCGGACAATCCGGCCTGTGGGGCTACTCCATATCCGGCGATTTTCCGATCGTGCTGCTGCAGATCGGAGACCCGTCCAACATCGAGCTGGTGCGCCAGCTCGTGGAGGCCCACGCGTACTGGCGGTTGAAAGGGCTGGCGGTGGACCTGGTGATCTGGAACGAAGACCACGCCGGTTACCGGCAGATGCTCCAGGAACAGATCCTGGGGCTGATCGCAGCGGGCCTGGAAGCGAAGTTCACGGATCGGCCGGGCGGCATCTTCCTGCGGATCGGCGACCAGATATCGAGCGAGGACAGGGTCCTGTTCCAGACGGTCTCCCGCGTCATCCTCACCGACAGCCGGGGGACGCTGTGGGACCAGATCCACCGTCGCAGGATCGCGGAGGTGCCGGTTCCGCCTCTCCGGCCTTCCCGGAATCGCCGCGACGAAACCCCGCCCCCGTCCGTGCCGCCTCCGCGGGACCTGATCTTCTTCAATGGATTGGGAGGGTTCACGCCGGATGGGCGCGAATACGTGATTTCGACCGCGCACGGGCAGGAGACGCCGGCGCCGTGGGTGAACGTGCTGGCGAATCCGGACTTCGGGTGCATCCTCTCGGAAAGCGGCCAGTCGTACACGTGGAGCGAAAACGCGCACGAATTCCGCCTCACCCCCTGGAACAACGACCCCGTGTGCGATTCGGGCGGGGAGGCGATTTACATCCGTGACGAGGAGAGCGGCCGCTTCTGGACCCCCACGCCGTTGCCCTGCCGCGGGAAGCAGCCGTACGTCACCCGGCACGGATTCGGCTACAGCGTCTTCGAGCACGCGGAGGGCGGCATCCGTTCGGAGCTGCGGGTTTACGTGGCCATGGACGCGCCGGTAAAGTTCTCGGTGTTGAAAGTGCGAAACGAGTCCGGCCGAGCGCGCAAACTCTCCGCGACGGGATACGTGGAATGGGTGCTGGGGGATCTGCGGCCGAAATCGGCGATGCACGTGGTCACCCGGATCGAGCCCGGCAGCGGGGCGCTCCTTGCGCGGAACTCCTACAACACCGAGTTCGCCGGCCGGGTCGCGTTCTTCGACGTGGACGATCCGGCCCGGACCGTAAGCGGGGACCGGCTGGAATTCCTCGGACGCAACGGCTCGCTTCGGAGCCCGGTCGCCATGGCCCGCGCGCGGCTTTCGGGCAAGGTGGGGGCCGCCCTGGACCCCTGCGCCGCGATCCAGGTGCCGTTCGAACTGGCCGACGGCCAGGAGCGCGAGATCGTCTTCCGGCTCGGGGCGGGGAAGAACGCGGACGACGCCAGGAACCTGGTGGGTCGCTTCCGCGGATCCGCAGCGGCGCGCGAGGTGCAGGAATCGGTCTGGCAATACTGGAAGCATACCCTCGGCGCCGTGCAGGTGGAAACCCCCGACCCGGCCGTCAACGTCCTGGCCAACGGATGGCTCCAATACCAGGTTCTCGCGTCCCGTCTCTTTGCCCGGAGCGGGTACTACCAGTCGGGGGGCGCCTTCGGGTTCCGCGACCAGCTGCAGGACACCATGGCGCTGGTGCACTCGGAGCCGCGCCTTCTGCGCGAACATCTGCTGCGGTGCGCGGGTCGCCAGTTCCGCGAGGGGGACGTACAGCACTGGTGGCATCCCCCCTCGGGCCGGGGAGTGCGCACGAAATGTTCCGACGATTTTCTCTGGCTGCCCCTGGCGACGTGCCGTTACGTTCTGAGCACGGGGGATACCGGCGTGCTGGACGAACACATCCACTTCATCGAAGGGCGCCCCGTGAACGCGGAAGAGGATTCCTACTACGATCTTCCCGTCCGGTCGGAGGAAGCGGCCCCCCTGTACGAACATTGCAGGCGGGCCATCCTGAGAGGTCTCGGCACCGGTACGCACGGCCTGCCGCTCATGGGGTCCGGGGACTGGAACGACGGGATGAACCTCGTGGGAGAGCACGGCAAAGGGGAAAGCGTCTGGCTGGGATTCTTCCTGTACGAAGTGCTGACGCGGTTCGCCGGGGTTGCGCTCCAGGCCGGTGACGCGACCTTCGCCGATCGCTGCCGGACGGAGGCGGCCCAGGTGCGCCGGAATATCGAGCAGAACGGCTGGGACGGGGAGTGGTACCGCCGCGCGTACTTCGACGACGGCACGCCGCTCGGGTCGGCGACCAACGCCGAATGCCGGATCGATTCGATCGCGCAAAGCTGGTCGGTACTCTCCGGGGCCGGCGATGCCGGGCGATCCCGCATGGCGATGGAGGCGGTGGATCAGCGCCTCGTTCGCCGCGACGATGCGTTGATCCAGCTCCTGGATCCGCCGTTCGACAAATCGGCCCTGAATCCCGGCTACATCAAGGGGTACGTCCCGGGCGTGAGGGAAAACGGCGGCCAGTACACGCATGGGGCGATCTGGACGGCGATGGCGTTCGCGGCGCTGGGGGACAGCCGGCGCGCGTGGGAGCTGCTGGGGATCATCAACCCGGTGACCCACTCGAAGTCGTCGGAGGGGATCGGGATCTACAAGGTGGAACCGTACGTCGTCGCGGCCGACGTCTATGCGCTCCCGCCGCACACCGGGCGCGGAGGATGGACCTGGTACACGGGGTCGGCCGGATGGATGTACCGCCTGATCGTGGAATCCCTCCTGGGTCTGAAGCTGGAAGTGGACAAACTGCGTTTTGCTCCGTGCCTCCCCGCGGATTGGAAAGGGTTCAAGGTGTACTATCGGTACCGCGAGACGTTCTATGAAATCGACGTTCGGCAACAACGGGGGGTGGAAGGCCGGACGATCGTGACCGTGGACGGGATTGAACAGCAGGACGACGCTGTTCCCCTTGTTGACGACCGCCGGAATCATTCGGTCCAGATCGTATCCATCCGTTCACCCATTCGTTCCTGATCATCCCTCAATCAAATGAATCTTCCGTTTTGTCAGCCGATATATTCCCTCGATGATCACCGCCAAGGCGATCATCGCCGCCAGCACCCACAACCTCTTGGGACCCGTCTGCGCCGTCTGCCAAACCAACGCGCCCAATGCCGCCAGACACGCGATGGACGCGGCTGCCGAAATCCAGGCGCGGCTTTCCGTGTATGCCGCGCGCAGCGCGTTGGCGGTGTTCACGGCCGCGAAGATCAACAGGAACCCGGCGCTGCCCATCGTCGAGATGCTGTTCAGATCAAAGGCGTTCGCCACGAACAGGGTCAGGCCGGCGGTAATCAACAGTCCTTCCAGCGGCTGACCCCAAATTTTTCGCTCCAGCATGGCCGGCAATTCGCCGTCGCGCGCGATGCAGTAACTCAATCGCGCCGCCCCGTAGAGCGTGGCGTTGATCGCGGAAGCGGTGGATAACATTGCGGCGATCGCGATCAGCGTGAAACCGGCTTGCCCGAGAAAGGGTCGCGCCGCTTCCGCCAACGCGTAATCCTTGGCCGCCACGATCTTGTCCACCGCGAGATTGCCCACGGTGACGAGCGAGACCAGCACGTACAATGCGATCACGAACCCCACCGCGGTGAAGTAGGCACGCGGCAACGTCCGCGCCACATTCCGCACGTCGCGCGCGGTGTTGGCGATTAACTCGAACCCTTCGTAGGCCAGAAAGATGATCATCCCGCCCGCCGCCAACT
>Ga0210098_1000278_pt1 | contig 17383 bp, 15 predicted proteins | sample Joice_ThreeSqA_D_FD_184870 | JGI IMG/M metagenome (GOLD analysis project Ga0210098, IMG submission 184870) | Wetland microbial communities from San Francisco Bay, California, USA, that impact long-term carbon sequestration - Joice_ThreeSqA_D1... | ecosystem: Environmental > Aquatic > Marine >...
GCTAAATCCCGGAGCCGATCCGGCGGGTTGAAGATTAGCGACTACCTGGCTCGTCCCGTCCTAACAAAACATAAGTTGACACTGCGCCCGACAGTGCCGCCGGTTAAAAAAGATACCGCCAATATCCCCGGGGCCCATCTGCCCCCGGCCCTTTCCGGCACCGGGCAAATCGCCCAAAAAGAACCCATCCGGGCTCGCGCTCGGATAGAGACCACGGCCAGGCTGCACCCACAAATTCCGGGATTAACAGCGGAACAGACCGTCTTGCGGGACCGCCAAAAAATCCAAACCAGCATTCTCAATTCCGCCCGAAAATATGATCTGCCGGTCAATTTGATTGCGAGTGTCATCCGGGCCGAATCAAATTTTGACGTAAAAGCCGTCTCCCATGCCGGGGCCCAGGGCCTGATGCAGTTGATGCCGGCCACCGCCAGAGATCTGGGGGTAAAAAATCCCTTTAATATTGCAGAAAACATCGATGGGGGATCCCGCTATTTGCGGCAGATGCTGGACAGCTTCGACGGTGATCTCAAACTGGCCCTGGCAGCCTACAATGCCGGTCCGGAGGCCGTGATAAAATACGGCGGGAAGGTCCCACCTTATTTGGAAACACAGCAGTACGTCCAACGGGTGCTGAGGTACACCAGTCAAATGGCTTAGAGGCTAATTTTTTCCGGGCTTTAAAATTTTTTTTCTTAATTTGCAGTTTCCAGCACTTCTCGAGCAATCGAGTTGCAAGAAAAGGCCAATCGCGGCTGGAAAACCTCTCCCCCAATTTACAAATTCCTAATCGAAAGTGATGCCCTCTTACTCCTGCCCAAATTAATTCCCTTTCAATTAGCATGGCTCGCCCCATATTTGCTTCTGGCTTAAATTGGAACTTGAATTTTAGATAATTAAGCATTATGAGAATTTCAGGTTTCTCCGAATAAAACTGCAAGAATAGTCTACGGCTATGTTTTACAAATCAATTGCAATTTTTATTCTGTCACTCCCAGCACTCGCAATATGTTCGGGCGCTGCCGATATCACCGTGTTCAAAAATGTTCATCTGGTGCCAATGACAGATGAGAAGATTATTAAAAATCAAACCGTGATTGTCGAGGGTAATCGCATCAAAGAAATCGGCCTGGATGATAAGGTCATTATACCTAAAAATGCTAACGTCATTGAAGGTGCCGGAGCGTACCTGATGCCTGGCCTGGCCGACATGCACGTGCATCTGAGAAGTAATTGGCCATTGCCCCAGTTCCTCCTTTATCTTGCCAATGGCGTGACAACAGTCAGAGACCTCGATGGGGATGAGTATATATTGCAATGGCGAGATGAGATTAATGCAGGCCAGCGTGTTGGCCCGGCCATATATGCTTCCAGCCCCATAATAAGGGGATATGAAAAAGACACAGTGGAACTTATAGCCAAATACAAATCCAGGTATGACTGTGTGAAACTCTATTCTTATTTTTCAAAAACTGATTATAAAAAGGCAGTGCAAACCGCTAAAGAGCACAATGTATACACCGTTGGCCATATTCCATTTGCAGTTGGACTGGATGGCGTCATTGCCGCCGGCATGAATGAAATTGCACATGTTGAGGAACTGGATTTTGAATTTATCGATTTTGACCGAACCAGGAACCTGCAACCGGCCGAGTGGTTGCCTTATATCATTGGCGAAGCAATGCAACAAAATATGGGTTCTTTGGGGATTGAGAGCAAAGAGAGAAAAACCAGGCAGAAAGCGCGCCTTTCTGAGGTTGTTAGCAAATTAAAATTCGCGCGTATTCCAGTTTGCTCGACCCTTTCTGTCAGCAACGTGATCGTTCAAAAACTATTTAAACCGGAAGCATTCCTGGAACGCCCGGCGAGCAGGTATTTGCCGCTAAAATACAAAGAAGCCTTTTTACAAGGCAAAGAAAAGCATCAATTGCAATTTAAAGGCAACAAGGATGCGGCCCTCTTTAAGTATGATCTGGAGAAAAAACTGTTGGCTGAATTGCATCGCGCGGGTATATTGATCGTATTGGGAACCGATGCCGGCACTGCCGCAATGGGAATTGTCCCGGGGTTCTCGATCCATGATGAGCTGAGAATTTTAACCGAGAATGGCTTTTCGCCCTATGAAGCCATTGCCACCGGCACCGCAAATGCTTCAAGGGTTGTGGCGGCCATGACCGGACACAATGATTTTGGGACCATCGAAACGGGTAAACGCGCCGATTTTATATTGGTGAATCAAAATCCTTTGGATGACCTGACGCATGTCATGGACTATCGGGGTGTTATGGCCAACGGGAAATGGTACCCACAGGCGGATTTAGAAAAAATGATTGACCCTTCATTATTGTCCGATAGCGAAAGTGACGGGGGGAGTCACGCCACCGGACACGCCTCTGTTATCCCTGTTCCAGATCCGAGAAGCGGCAAAGTGGAAATTCTGACAAAAACCTGGCGTGATGAGTGATTTACTGATTCTGGAATGGAGGTAACATGAAGCAGAACATATCCACCGGCAGAAGGCAGCGATATTTTGCAAAGACACAGGTTCTCAAAATTGCGCTATCGTTTTTGATCCTGCTAGGCATTCTGGTTTTAAGCAGCGTGGTAGCCCGGGGCCCGGCCATGGCCGCGGATACCATGATCAATTGCGACGCCCATAAAGGTGTGTGTTCTCAATCTTCGGGGGCTCTTACCGTTTCCCTTGAAATTACGCCCCGGCCCGTAAAGGCCATGCAGGATCTGGTTTTTAAAGTATCCATCACAGGGGCCTCACCGGCCGAACCACCCCATATCGACCTGGGCATGCCGGCCATGAAGATGGGCCCCAATCAGGTGGCGCTGAAACCCACCGGTCCTGGTACCTACGAGGGAACCGGTGTGGTCGTGCGCTGCCCCAGCGGCAAAAGAACCTGGTTTGCCAATGTCATCGTGCCGGGATCGGGAGAGGTTAAATTTATATTCGATGTCATTTATTGATCCCCTTTACCCCATATTCCTGATCACCGGATTTACCGTGGGTTTCGGTCATTGCATCGGGATGTGCGGACCGATTGTGGTTTCTTTGTCGCTCAATCTCAAGGATAAGAATTTTTTAATACCCCACCTGCTTTATAGTGCCGGCCGGGTCGTCACCTACAGTATTCTTGGCGGCGTAATGGGTGTCACCGGTTCGTTCACCCTGGTCGCCTCCCATATCGCCGGCATCCAGAAAGGTGCCATGATTTTGGCCGGGATCCTGATCATCATCATGGGACTGGCTATGAGCGGCTGGATCTCCTTTGGCAAGGTGTTTGGCGATTCTTACAATCCCGGTAGTTTTGTCTCCAAAGGTTTTCAGCGACTGTCCCGGGCAAAATCACCGGCCGCCTATTTTCCAATCGGTTTGTTGCTGGGCCTGCTCCCCTGCGGTCCTGTCTATACCGCTTTGCTGGCCGCCGCCGGAGCCGGTATGAAGGCCGCCGGTCCCCTCGAAGCAATTATCAAAGGTATGGGCGTAATGTTGTGCTTCGGCCTGGGCACTGTACCGGCTCTTTTTCTTGTCGCCAAACTGGCCGATATGGGCTGGTTGAAAAAAAGGGAGCTTATCTATCGCATCGGGGCCATACTCATGGTGGCCGTTGGGATTTACTTCATTATTAAAGGGATTCGGTATTAGCAATTGATATTAGAATCCATAACAGTGACAGGCAGAATAAAATTTCCTTTGGCTTCTTACTGATTAAATGGGAATAAAACTTTAAAATCCCTTTTCATGCTAACTACGGTCCAGGCGTTTTTGGTTGCCGTTTTTAACAGATCGGATTTGTGGTATTCAAATTCTCTCTCAGGATCATCATGATCTAAAATGCATACCATATTAGGTAATCCACTGGCCGCCGTCACTTCCAACATGGCCGAATCTCCGCTTGAATTTCCAAATGCAAAAATCGATGGTAATAGTCCCCTTTCTCTAATTCTCACAACTTTATTTTCATCGGCATTATACGGTTCAAAGTAAGATGATTTTCTGATGAAAACTGGATTATTATCGCTTCCAAATTGCAGACGAAACCCAACCATTGTGCCGATAATCTGATCCCTGGGAATATTCAAGATATCTTTTGATACGCTGCGAATAAATTCTTGCTGGGAAGTAGAAACAATGTAGACTTTAAATCCGTGATCTGTAAGATAATCAATCAATTCAATCATTGGCTGATAGAATAATTGAATATAAGGCTGATTAAATCTTGGATGTTTTTCTTGACTTAGAAATCGTCTGCTGTATTCCAGGTAAAATTTTAGGGATTCACCTTCGAATGCCTCGGCAATCGCTGTTTTTATATTTTTAGAGAGGTATTCTGCGTCACCTTCGATAACCGCCTTGTAGATAGGATTGGTCTCTAACTGAGGATTTAGTTCTACTTTTTCCAACAATCTATGTCTTGTTAATGCGACTTCAATATATTCGGGTTTTTCGCATAAAATTGTTCCATCCATATCAAAAAATGCTCTACGAAATTCTAGGGGAACAAAGTTATTGCTTACCGGATCCGATACTGATTTGACAAATGAAACAATTTTTTCTTTTGATGGCCCTGCTTCCCAAGACCGCAGATGGCTTTGAATTTCAAGAACGCTGAAACTCTGGTCCGCATTGGAATAAGCACTTAAGCTTACGAGAAAAACAAAACTCAAAAAGATATTTAACGATAATTTTTTCATTTTCAATCTCCTGGCCATCACCGGGTCTGCTGAGCGCTTCCCGATAAGCCGGGCAGTATTGTCCGCCTCCGGCGCGTTGGGCATTTTCGATCTGAGGGCAATGCCTATTCATAGTAAATAAGGCCCGACTTTGTCAATTTGTTAGCGCCAGAAAATGGCTTTAGCTAAAATTATACACAATTTAGAGCACTTAACAACAGGTTCAGGTAATATAAAGTATTTATGATACTTACCGATAACAGATAAAAGCCAAACTGGCTGCAAACATACTGACAGACAAATTCAGAAAACAGGCAATATGGAAAATTCTGACAGCAACGATTCGGTGTATTCAAAACTGGCCAGGGTCGCCCTGGAAGAATGTGAGCAAAGATTTCGAATTTTTATGGAGACCACCAAAGAAGGGGTTGTCATTCACGACCGGTTCAAAATCCTGGAAACCAACCCGGCCTTTGCTGAAATGTTTGGCTTCAAAATGGCCAATATCCTGGGCAGGGATGTGTTGGAGTTTATCTCACCTCAGTCACGTGATTTAGTCATGGACAAACTCCTATCAGGTGATGAGGGCTCATTAGAAGTGACCGGTTGCAGAAAAGATGGCACACCCGTGGCCGTTGAGTTTTGCAGCAAAGTTATCCCCGGCGGAGGTAACCGGATAAATCTGACGCTGTTCCGCCCATCAGAAAAAAATATTCAGGCCGCACCGGAACATCCAGCTGCAAACGACCGGCTGGACCAGCTTTTTGAATATGCTCCGGATGCCTATTATCTGGCAGATGAAGCCGGAACCTTCATCGACGTCAATAAAGCTGCCCGGGAATTGTTCGGCCATAAAAAAGAATTTATCGTTGGTAAAAGTTTTTTAAAATTAAAAATACTGGCACCGGATCAAATCCATAAGGCTGCCAGAAACCTGGCGCTAAATATATTCGGCAAAACAACAGAGCCTGAAGAATACGTCATCCAGCGCCGGGATGGCCGCGAAATTCCGATAGAGATCAGCACCCGCCCGGTGAAAGTCAACGAAAAAAAATTGTTGTTTGGTATCGTCCGCGATATTACTGAAAAAAAGAAAACCGAAGAAGCCCTGCGCCGGGCGTTCAAAGAGATAGAATCGCTGGTGGAAGAACGCAACCTAACGGCAACCTAACAGGGCAAACGTCGAAACAGAAAGGTTGGACGATTGTAAATATTTTTGCTAAAAACAAATATCATGACAAAAGTTGTTGACCTTAAAACCTATCGTAGCCGGGCCCTGGAACAAAGGGGTTTCGGCCCCTGGCAAAAGCGCTTCTCGGAATCATATGATTCCCGAACCCGCCTGTCCGATATTTCAGACAAAACCCTTTACTATTTATCGCAACCCGGTGAAAACAGTTCCAACGCATACTACGAAATCATCATGGGCATCCTGGATCTTGGTCAGGCAGCCAAATTTCACTATCTCAACAATCATGATCAAATGCGCGTGGTCGATATTCATCTTTTTTTAGCCGATCAGTTCCGCTTTGAAATGATGCGACGCTTGGAATGGATCTTGAGTTTTGAAGGGGGGAAATACAGCCTTTTAATGATGGTTCAGGAGTTTGAGAAAATAAAAAATAAATGCAGGCAACGTCCGCCTGACCTTTCCCGGTCAAATTCAAATTATTCAGAATATAGCAAACTGACCGACGGCGATAAGGAGGTTTTCATCCGCCGCATGCTGCAAGAAGCGCTTGATGCATTTAAAAAGAGAATTTAGTCCGCCATAGGCGGATAAACCCTCCAGAGGCGGATAAAGGTTTAATTCCCCGCCCCTTGGGGCGATTATAAATATTCCGATTGATACCCCGCTGCTTGCGGCGGGTTAGTTCATCAAGATGCTAGATGGAAGGGCCCACCAAAAAGAAACCCAGGGCTTATAAAGATAAATGGCCGCATTCCAATGGGAATGCGGCCATCAGCCTTGGGTTATCGATCTAACTAATTGAGTCCATCCCCAATGCGGCAGTTGCTATCCGATTTGAGGTTTTATTCCTCAGGGCATTCGCGCTGAATCCTTATGATTCCATTTGCGAAATGGAAGGACCCGGCGTTTAGGTTGCCAGTCGGATACATCAGTATAGCAGCTTGCCACTCTGGGGACTTATTTATCTGTCAATCACAGATAGAGTCGGAAAGACGTCATCAATTCAGCAATTCAATTCCAGAGCTTTCCAACATCCAAAAACTACTCAGCCGGGATATAGGGAACTTCCGCGCCCCACCACCCTTCTGATTCAGATTTTTGCAAATCTTGATTTGTGGGACTCTTGTATCCCCACCAGCTAAAGGTCATGTGATCATTTGTTTTATAAATGGTGTCGTGTTTGTACCATTCGGCAGTACAACCAGCGAGAAAAAACGCAATGATCAGCAAAAAAATAATTTTTTTCATGATCGAACCTCCTTTCTGAAGCTAAACGGAATCGAATCTGACCCACCGACTGTTTTAACCTGCCGCATATTATAAACACCTTGAGAAAAAAGTCCATAGAAAAAATTAATAACTGAAACAAATTTTCAATATGAACCCCTTTCAGTAATTGCCAGCCGGCCGTAATCCACAATAACTATTTGAAAATATTATAAATATAATCGATCGATCGAAAAAAGAGTAAAGTTCAAGAAACAAAATACCGATATTAAACACGGTAGAACTTCACGGACACGTTCTCCGGAACCCAAGCGGTATCCGAATTATAAGTACCTTGAATTATTATAATCTTAAACCATTTGGTATTTGCAGCGAACTTTCTAAAGCCAGGACGAAAAATATGAAATCAACCCAACGGATGAAATATTTGGCATTTATAATATCTGTTTTGTGCATGACGGCGGCATGTGCAACACCCCCGCCGATCTCAGTTGATGAAGCCCTCACGGCCGCAGAAGAAGAAAAATTGCTCTGGCGCCAGGCCCAGGAAGAACAGCAGGTCCTGGACGACAGCGGCTGGCTGTACCGGGATGCAGAGAGTGAAACCTATCTTAATGAAGTGGCCGCAAAGCTTAAAGCATTTACCGATTCGCCGGATATCTCATTTAATATTAAAATCATCAATGATCCCCACTTAAATGCGTTTGCCTTTCCCAATGGGGTCATCTATGTCCATACAGGGGTCCTGGCCCGTATGGAAAATGAGGCCCAGCTGGCTGCCCTTCTGGCCCATGAAATGAGCCACTGTACCCAACGCCATGCGCTGAGACTCTTAAAAAGCCTGAAAGACCGGCCGGCACATATAGCTGCTTTGCAGCATGCTCTTGAAAAAATGGCCATGATCCAGGGCCTGGCGCGAATCCTGGGAGTGAATGGATCGATGGCTGCGGTAAGCGGATACACTCGTGAGTTTGAGGCTGAGGCCGACCGCGTCGGGCTTGACCTCATGGCCAAAGCAGGCTATGATCCTAAGCAGGCCCTGAATCTTTTTGAGCACCTGCGACAGGAAATTGAAAGCGAAGGTATCAAAGAGCCCTATTTCTTCGGCAGCCATCCAAGCGTGCAGCAGCGCATAGAAAACGCCGGCCTTTGGCTGGACACTCAGTATTCTGGCGGTGACGCCGGCATTAAAGATTCGACAATTTTCCGTTCCAGGCTAAACAGGCTGATCCTTGACAATGCCCGACTGGACCTGCGCATCGGCCGGTTTATGGTTGCCCAAAAGGGCGTGGAAAAATACCTGCGCCTGAATCCAAATGATGCCGGCGCCCATTACCTGCTCGGCGAAATTTTCAGGCAACACGGCCGACAGGGCGATATCAAAACAGCCATTAGACAGTATCAAGAAGCCATTAAACTGGATCCATTATTTCCGGAGCCGCACAAAGCCATGGGCTTGACGTACTTCAAGGAAGGAGAGAGGCATCTGGCGCAAAAATTTTTTGAATCCTGCCTGCTGCTTTCACCGGATGCGCCTGATAAAGCCTACATCCAGGGGTATTTGCAAAGATGTATTAAAAACGGAGAAGATTCATGAAAAGATTGCTCGTCGTGCTAATTGTTTTAGGTCTGATTGCTGGCTGCGCATCTTCCGCAAATAGGCGCAGCCTAAAAGATTTGCCTGATTACAACTTCTCTGTTGAAATACCCGATGGGTGGTTTAAGCCAAAATATGAAAAAAGGTATCTGATCACCAAAGAGGCAAAAGCCACTCTGCTGTATGTGTTTATTCAGCAACGCCCGCTTGATCGCTCCTTCAAGAATACGCAAAAGAAGTTAAGCACGCGAATGCTGCCCCTGGAATCAGCCGGCCTTATTCTTGATGAATTGTCCTCTGATCGCAGAATTATGAGTTTCGAAGTTCTAGAAAATACCCCGGCTATCATAGACGGACATGCCGGTTTCAAAATTTTGTTCACCCATAAGAGTAAAACAGGATTCAAGTACAAGACCCTTTATTATGGATTTATCAACGGTGACTCGTTTTATAATATACGTTACAGCGCAGGGATGCCGGACTATTATGATAAAGGCATCGAAGATTTCAAACAAATCCTCGACAGCTTTAAGTTAGCTGAAGGATAACGTAATCTAGCTTCTCAAAATTTTTATTCCTTCTCGCAACATCACACAAAATCACTAAATCGGAAATTAGAAGATGTCGATAAATTCGATTTTCCCCCCGCCAAACTCAACCAGAGTGTCTGCGGCGATGGTCAGCCCCTGCTTGAGATAGTGTCCTGCAATACCGGGAACCGCATAGGCGTAGAACAGAACATCTGCGGTTTCCTCCCCTACGCGGGTTTTTTCATCCGCCCCCTGACAGAGGACGCAGACGATTTCCGTTTCATCCCGCAGCACAATCTCCCCTTCCCTGGTGACAAATTCGCGCCCCCCCATTCCGGCACAAATTTCTCCCTCACGGGTCACATCCAGGGTTAAATTGCCGTTAAACTGCTTATAATCGGCAACCGCCACCAGGATGCCGGCACACATTTCGGCCATAAAATGGGCATCAACATAAAGGGAGTAGCGGGGAAATCCGCTATTAACGGTTCGTTTGAGATGTTTGGGCAGGGGGCAGTCCAAACCGAAGCTTTGAAAAAAGCGGTTATAGATCTCAATCCGGGCGGTAATCTGCGCCAGGATCTCACGTTTTCTCATATTGCGCAAAAGCTTCCGCTTGTACTGGTCAAGACCCGGCGGATTGGTCGCGTCCCGGCACCCGGTAATCAGGGTAAGACCGAATCCCACACCGGGGTACATTTTCCGGTATTTCGCTGACATGCTGAACAGATTCCCCATGTCCGACCTCCCAAAGTTTAGGTGAAGTTATGGTTCAAAGGTTCACCGTTCAGGGTTCAGGGTTCAGGGTTTCCTTAATCCAATATTTTTTTAAGACTCATAATTCTGCAAATCAGATTGAATGACTAATTGCCAAACATTTCTGGTCATAGAAAGTTGGTTGTGAACTGAATCTTTAACCCCCGCCGATAATAAACTCTGAACCTCTGAACCCTGAACCCATTGTCGACTGCTGGCTCCAACGTTTCAAACTATTTGGCGAATCAACTCATCAGCCAATTAGCTATGACAGGAGTATTGGCATTCTTGACTCTAGATGTCAAATCCGTGACTGATGCACAATCATCCAGATTCAAAGGCTCCCGCCATCTGCCATTAAATTTCATAACTATCTGTATTTTAAAGTTAATATTTTTGCCTGCTTGATATAAATAATTTGGTATGCTTCTTGCTGTATTAGTGAATAACACAATTGGAAAAAGAAAAAATATAGATAGAAGGAGATTGAGTCATGGAAAGAAAAATTTTTGTCTTATTTGCTTTGGGAATCTTTTTGGTCAGTTGTGCAGGCATGCCGTCAAACAGTTCGCCACAGAAACCCCAGGAGGTGGTTGTAACGGTTCAAGCCGCCGATCCGACCAAGGTTACGGTTCAGGAACAACAACCGGAGCGGGTGAACAGATCCATGGAAATCCCCAACCCCGAAGGTGCCCTGTCGCAGTTGTCTTTTATTTCAAAGGACAAGGCCTTTGTGAAAATCTTTTCCGGTCTTTCGGTGGCAGACGTTACCCGGCTGTGGAACGATCTTGTTGTCCTGGAAAACAACACGAACATTCGTGACGTGAATCTGTTCATCAACTCTCCCGGCGGGGATGCTTTTTCCGGCCTGGCCCTGGCGGATCAGATCGAGCGGGCCAGGAGAAAAGGCTTTAAAATTACCGCCCATGCCTCGGGTATCATCGCCAGTGCGGCCGTACCTGTTTTCGCAGTTTGCAATGTGCGCCTGGCGGCACCGGGAACCATTTTCATGGTGCACGAAGCTGCGCTGTGGAAATGGCCGGGGCGCGAAACCGCTTCGGATATTCAATCCCAAAACGATTTGATGATTCTGCTGCGCGATCGTTACATTGGAAAGCTGGTTGACAATTCCAAACTGGACAAAACCAAGTGGGAAGAGCTGGAGAAAAAAACCACCTGGTTTAGTGCCAATAAAGCACTGAGCTGGGGGCTGGTGGACAGCATCGAGTAGCGGCCGGTATCATGGCAAGGCCTCGTTCCTGACTGACTCAACTCTCCTGCAATCGTCTCATCTGAATTTGAGGGGCGAAGCCGTGCGGACCGCAAAAGGTCGTTAGCATCCGAGTGATGCTAACGACCTTTTTTTTATCGTTGCTCATTGATGACTCGGACTTTTGATTTTTTTGATCAAAACGATCTTAACCATCCGGAAATATTTTTCCGGGGTTAAGGATACCGTTGGGATCGAACAGGGATTTCAGGCGCTGCATCCATTGCAGACTGGATCCGTGCTCGGTGGCCATATATTTCCTTTTTCCAATGCCCACACCGTGCTCACCGGTGGCCGTACCCCCCAGATCCAGCGCCCGGATCACCACGCTGTTGACCACCCGGTCGATCTTTTCCCATTCTTTTTGGTCGCCTTTTTTACCGGCGACAACCAGGTGAACGTTGCCGTCACCCGCGTGGCTCAGCGTATAACCAATTATTTTGTGAGTAACCACTTCATTGTGGATCGTTTTTATCAGTTCCGGATATTGAGTATTGGGCACAGCCACATCCGTTGACAACACCCGGCAGCCCGGATGATTGCGTATGATTGTCTCGCCCAGGCCGTGGCGGGCTTTAAAGATGCGATCCCTTTCCGCCCTGCCAAGCCCCGGCCTGAATTCCAGGCATCCTTGCGCCCGGCAAATATCGGCGGTCATCTCCAAAACCTCTGACAGCTGTCCGGTGGTAATCCCGTGAAATTCAATAAACAGGGTCGGCGAAACGCTTAAATCAAGATTTTCTTCCCGGTTCATCAAGGCCACGGCTTCGGGCCCTAATAATTCCAGCGCGGCTGGATTGAGCCCTGCGCGTTTGATTTCAAAAACGGCCTTACCGGCGGTCTCAATACTTGGAAAAGTGACAACCGCGGCCGAATATTCCGGAGGGAGCCCTGTCAGACGAACGGTGGCTTTGACAACGATTCCCAGGGTCCCTTCGGATCCGACCATCAGGTGAATGAGGTCATAGCCCGAAGATGTTTTGCTGGATCGGGTTCCCATTTCAACGATTTCACCGTTGGCCATTACCACCGTCAAGCGCAGAACATAATCCTTGGTGGAGCCGTAATAAACGGTGCGGGTGCCGCTGGCATTGTTGGCTATCATCCCGCCGATGGTTGCCCGGGCGCCGGGATCCGGCGGGAAAAACAATCCCGTGTGCTTGAGCCTTTCGTTTAAATCCTGGTAAACCACCCCAGGCTCCACATCGGCCTGGAAATCCTCTTCCCGAATTTCCAGAATCCGATTCATCTGGGAAAAATCCAGTACAACCCCGTGATTTACCGGAATCGGATTGCCCTCCAGGCTCGAGCCGGAACCCCACCCGGTAATCGGTATCCGGTGCGCATTGGCATATTTTAAAATATTGGAAACTTCAGCCGCAGACAAAGGCCATACAACCGCTTCCGGGCGACTGCGCGGGTGGGAAGATTGGTCCCTGGCATGCAGATCCAGCACCGACTGCCCGGTGGAAAACCGATCCTTATCCACCATGGATTGCAGTGCTTTAATATCGGCTTCGGTAAGGGAATTAAAGTTCAATTTGAACTCCTTGTCCGGCAATTAGCAAAATGTGAAAAGTAACCATGACCTAATCGCGGCGGAAAGCCGCTGCCACCAATTTATTTCAAACTGCGGGAGCGGCTTTCAGCCGCGATCATCACTATACCACATCTTCCTTTACACCATATTGTCCTGGCGGAAAAGAATTATTCATCGGTCCTCTGCTTGCCGCATCGAAGTCCCGCCTCAGCGTGACGAAGACGGGCCCTCCGTCTTCTGACATCTGCCTGCCCTGCGAAGCCAATCAGGCGAAGCAGGGTCATCTGTTGTATATTGTTTCTTGACTTGCAGTGGTATCCTTAATAAAAATAGCAATCAAATCCAATGTCTTTATCCAGCCTAACCGGAGCGATTGACCATGAAGATCAAAGACCAGGAAGTTACACTGAAAGCAACAGCCGGAAACGTCAAAATTCAACGAATGCCGGACGGCTTTCCCCGGATTGAGGCCGACGACCCAATTGATCTGCATTATGGGTTGGGATACATCCACGGTCATGACCGCCAGATGCATATGTGGCTTCTGAAAATTATCGGCCGGGGCAAGGCTTCGGAACTGCTGAGGGCAGATGCGGAACTGATCGAACTCGACAAATTTATGCGCTGGATTAATCTAAGCGGTGAAACAGCAAACGAGGTTCAACAGGTATCAGAAGAGACAAACAATATTTTTAAGGCCTATTGCTGCGGTGTGAATGACGCCGTCTCGCATTCGAAAACCCCTTTCGAATTCAAGCTGAGCGGATACAAACCTGACCGCTGGACACCAGAAGATGTCATCCTGATGGTCAAAATCCTGGGGTTCGTGGGGTTGACCCAGAGCCAGGGGGAAATGGAGAAATTCATCCTGGAGATGATCAGAAACGACGTCGCGCCCGGCAAAATCAAGGAACTGTTTCCTTATATCACAGAAGATATTCCTGAAGATCTGATCAAAATAATCAAACAGGTTAAATTAACCCGACCCATCATCCCCGAAGCGATCCAATGGCTGGGCTGCCTGGCCGGCTTTTCGGCCAGCAATAACTGGGCGATGGGCCCTGAAAAAACCGCGTCCGGCAAGGCCATGCTCTGCGGTGACCCGCACCTGTCGATGCAGCTGCCTTCCATCTTCTATCCGGCGCTGATGATCAGTCGGGATCATTACATGATGGGGGCCACCCTGCCGGGGGTCCCGTCCGTCATGCTGGGCAGATCGTCCCACCTTGCCTGGGCGGTGACCTACGGCACCATGGACATGATCGATTATTTCATCGAGGAAGTGCAGGATAAAAAATACCGGCGTGCCGACAAATGGCTGCCGTTCTCTGTCAGAGAAGAAATTATTAACCCCAAGAAAAAAGATCCGATTCTCATAAAAATTTATGAAAACCAGCACGGAATTCTTGAGAACGAACCCGACGAAGATGGCTATTATCTGAATTTTGCCTGGTCGGCCCGCCAAGGCACGGCCGCAGAGTCAATCAATAATCTTCTCAAAATTCCGCAGGCGAAAAATGCGGCCGAGGCCATGAATTATTTTGCCGGGCTTTCGTTTGCGCCCTTCAACTGGACCATGGCGGACACCGAAGGTAATATCGGCTACCAGCTCAGCGGGCTCTATCCGAAGAAAGTCGAAGGCACTTCGGGGCTCCTGCCCTATCTGGGCTGGAATGAAAGTCAGGACTGGCAGGGGATGATCAGTCCTGATAATTACCCGCAGGCCTTCAATCCCGAGGATGGCTTAATTATTACTGCAAATCAGGACTTGAACCATCTGGGCCAGGTTGCCCCCATGACCCTGCCTATGCCGGGATACCGGGCGGATCGTATTCGCGAGTTGCTCGAAAAGGAAGATGGGCTGACCGTTGACGATATGAAGAAAATTCACTACGACCGCTATTCAAAGCAGGCCGAAGCATTTATGGAAATCATTCTGCCCCTGCTGCCTTCTACCGAAAACAGCGACATGCTAAAACAATGGGATCGAAAATACGATTCCGCATCCCTGGGGGCCACTCTGTTTGAGAGAATATATCTGGAACTGCTGAAACTCGTTTTCGGGGAAAATGGGATGGGTGTCGATGTGGTCGCGACCATGATCACGGATACCTCCATGTTCGCCATGCTCCACGGAAACTTTGATCAGGTTTTGCTCAAAGAAAAATCCGTCTGGTTCGGTGATCGTTCCCGGGAACAGATTTATCAAACTGCCATCGACCAGGGCCTCAGGGAACCGGCCGTCCCCTACGGGCAAACGCGCAAAATTCACATTCCAAACATCTTATTTGGCGGCAAATTACCCAAAATATTCGGATTCGACTATGGCCCTTACGAACATATCGGCAGCCGCGCAACAATTGCCCAGAGCCAGATGTTCAAGGCCATGGGACACCCGGCAACATTTGTCGCCATTTACCGCATGATAGCGGATCTGGCAAGAGATGAATTACACAACAACAACGCCGGAGGTCCCTCAGACAGGCGATTTTCTAAATATTACACCATGGGAATCACAGATTGGATTAACGCCAAATACCATATCTTCAAACCGTAAAAAGTTATTCTTAATGATACTTGAAGCTGTTTCAAAATTGTAGGTTAGGTTCAAGGGTCCGCCTCAGGCGGATCGATGAGGTTTTAAAGCGCAGTCCGCCGGAGTTATTCCGGTGAAAGTCAAGTAAAAATTTATGAGCAAGTCATGGCTCAAATTTAATGTTCTTTGACAATTCGGTAAAGCCTGGACAAATGCAGTTTAATTTGCTAACTCGGTAACGGGAACGGAGGCTTGATTGATCCCGCATTCAACGTTACTAACGTTTTGGGACAGCTGCTTCCGTTCCTTTCTTTTCATTTGTTGCCGTCTGGATATGGGAGCTGTGGAATCAAAACCCTGATAACGCCGATCTTTATCCTGGCGAACTTGCCTTTGTCGCAGCGGTTTTTTCTGTCTGTTTTTTCGATCTATTTCCGGATCAAATGCCTTGTTGTGTTTGAGCATGCCGTAAATGATTCGAAGGATTTTATGCATGCACAATCCCACGGCGGCCTTCTTTACCATCCCTCTTTGAACAGCCTGCTGAAAAATGCTGCGTATCAGGGGATTGGATTTAATGGCCGACATGGCCACCATAAACAGGATGCGACGCGGTTCACTGCGCCCTTTTTTGCTCATGCGGTATTTCCATGTTCCGTCGCCGCTTTTTTTATATGCGGGATGGATTCCGAAAAAAGACGCTATTTTTTTTGACGACATAAAGCGCTGTACGCATTGTATTTCCAGCATTAACCCAATGGCCGAATAATCACTTATGCCATTAAAGGTTTTAAGCAACTCGATTTCGGGTACGGTGCATTTATCGGTCAATATTTTTGTTTGCGCTTTAATGGTGTTATTCAGATCAAGGATCTGTTTAACGGTGGCTCCAATCAGCTGCTCGGTGACTTGATCGTCAGCTGAGGCCACGCTTTTTTTAGCGGTTGCAACCAGTTGTTGAGCCCGAGCAGCCGATACATAGGGTATGCGGGCAACCGATTCAACCCTGGCTTTTGATAAGCGTAAAGCTGTGGGATAGCGTGTGAGCAACTTTAACACCCACTGCGGGATGCCGTCTTTGCAGTAGATTAAAATTTCCGGATTGGCATTGTAAACCAGGGACTCGAGCTGATTGAGCATCTGGCCGCTTTGCTTGGTGAGCATCTTGATAAAGCCCCACTGCTTTCTTAAGCTGGCCAGCGAATCCTGATGCTGGTAGGATACTTTTTCCGGATGTGCAATCATATATTCGGCTACATTTTGAGCACTGATCTTATCGGTGACATTGCGTTTTAGATCAGCCTTATGGTTGTGGCTGACCCCCAACGGGTTCAAATGAGCGGTTTTGATCGGTAAGCTGGCCTGGAATTTGAGCAACGCCTGAAACCAGTTGTTTTCGTATCCGCCGGTACTTTCCACGGCAGCATAGATGGCGGCCTCGGGATGATCCTGGTTAAAGCGGGCAAGTAGCTCATAAAGCCGAGCATGTCCGTCGAAGGTATCATCGAGTTGGAAGTTTTCGATCACAGGTTGTTTTTTTGCATTGAGCATAACGAAATCTGAATATCCCTTACTGGCATCAATGCCTAAAAAATAGTAATTCATCACGGCTCCTATTCGGTAAAAAGAGAATTAAAAAATGCCAGGAATCATCAGCCTTGTCACATACGGTGTCTGGGCACCACGTTATTCCCCGACTTAAACCTGGCGGGAGGAAGAAACTCCGGCACGGGCTCGAAGCCCAAGGCGGATACCTCCTCTTCCGTCAAGTTAATGGTTTTACCGAATAAAGGAAGCGTTTATTTGATTCTCACCCTCGGAGAGGGCGGGGGGACACCCCCCGCACCCCCCGTTTAAATTATTATTTTTACTATACAAGGCGGATCAGGTGTCAGGAATTCTGAACCGCAGAAACTGACACCTGAAACCTGGCATCCACCTTGCACCAATAAATCTCATACGTTTTTCGCAGTGCCTTGCGCCCTGCGCCTTACGCCTTGGGCCTACTTTTCAACGATGATCGGTTTCATGCCTTCTTTTTTCAATTTCTGC
>Ga0210098_1000279_pt1 | contig 17270 bp, 14 predicted proteins | sample Joice_ThreeSqA_D_FD_184870 | JGI IMG/M metagenome (GOLD analysis project Ga0210098, IMG submission 184870) | Wetland microbial communities from San Francisco Bay, California, USA, that impact long-term carbon sequestration - Joice_ThreeSqA_D1... | ecosystem: Environmental > Aquatic > Marine >...
CGAGGAGGAGAGCCAGCCGGAGACGGATGTCCCCTGTGCGGTGATATGGTTCACCGACCCCCCGGAACCGTTGGTGGCGGAGGTGGAGCAGCCGGCCGCAAGCGCCGCCGCGGCAAGGACCACCCAGCCGAAGCGGACCCGGAGATCCCGGGGGAATCGCGTCTTCGGAAACATCACTCCTCCCTTTTCTATCGGTGACACTGGCGGCACTGGGCGTCGCTCTTGTTCCCGTGGCAGCGGAAACACGACCCGGGGTCGATACGCCCGTCGATCCGGTGGGTGACAAGGTAGTCCCCCCGGTGCGGCGCCATCCGATCCGGCCGGTTGCCCATCTTCACGTTCGGCTTCATCTCTTCCTTCCGGGCGTGGCACGTCTGGCAGAACGCCGGCGCATGGCACGAGGAGCACAGGTTCTGCCCCTGGCGCGCGTAGGTCCCGTGGGCGTTGATGAAAACGCCGGAGTGGCGGAACGTGGCGTACGGCTTGAGGGCCCCGGTCGAGACGTCCTGGTGGCACTCGAGGCAGTCGACCCGACCCGCCGGGAGCTCCTCCGGGTGCTTCGGAGGGACCGACGGGGTCTGGGAGACGGCGGAACACCCGACGAACAAGGCGATCAGGACCGCCCCGAAAACGGCGGAAAACGGCACGCGACGCGTCATTTCTTTCCTCCCGTGGCCGTCCCGAGCTCGAGAGTCGCCCGGAGCAGCCCCGCGTAATCGTCCTGATAATTCGGGCTCTGCGTATACGTCAGGTCGCCGGAGAGCGCCAGGTACGCGGTCACCTTGTACCCGGCGGAGGCGACGACCTGGTACGCGTGCTTCTTCCCGTCGATCTCCTTCTTGTACTGCTGGGCCAGGGCATCGAGGGCCAGGTGGAACTTCGACGGGGAGTAGGTGATGAATCCACGGTACTCCTGGTACTCGTTCTCGTCCCGGTCGGCGGTGACGGCGGCGGCGGACAGCCCGAAGACGTCCCTTTTGCCGTTGAATGCGTATCGGATGCCGGCCTCCCCTCGGTTCGCGTTCCCCGGGTTATCGTTGTCGTGCTTGATGTTCTTCGCGACCAGTTCGAGGGTCAGCCCCGAGAAGACCTCCCAGTCCATGATGCCGAAGATCGTCTGGACCTTGTCGGTATTGTCGATCGAGGGAGTTGCGAAGGCCGGGTGGAGCGTCGTCTGGAAGAGGTCCTTGTACGAGTACGCCTCGTATCCGGCGGAGATGTCGAAGCGGGAGCCGGGAACGACGCGGAGAGCGTACCGCTGGGACGCCATCCCCTTCGTGGCCTGGTTGTACGCCGCCTGCGCGGTGAGTTCCACCGGCCCGAAGACGTGCAGCCACAGGTCGCCGCCGTACATCTCCCGGTCCTCCCCTTCGAACGGTCCCTTCTCCTTCAGGTAGGAAACCCCGATCTCGGTCAGGCCCGACCGGTTGTAAAAGACCCGGCCGCCGTAGATGGAACTCCCGACGTCCGTATTGTCGAGGATGGAGTGCTCGACCGGGGCACCGCCGTACCCCGAGATGCCGAACCCGATCGGGGTCTTCACCTTGAAAAAGGCGCCGTCGATCGTCTCCGCCGCCACCCCTTCCGCGAAGAAGAAGCGGCCGAACTTCATCTGGGCGTTCCCCTTCGGGTGCAGGTATTCGAGATAGGCGCTGCCGAGGTCCCCCGACTCCTTGCCGGAGGTGCCGCCGCTCGGATCGGACAGGTCCACCCGTCCCCACCCGTAGAAGTGGAAGGATACGGGTGTCCCCCCGAGGTTCGTCGCGTCCGCCGAGAGGTACTCGTACAGTGGAGCGTAGGTGTCCTTGTTCCCCCCCGTGAACTCCTTCTGGTAATACCGCAGGTACGTATTGGAGGATACGGAAAGGTCGGCCGCGCGGCTCGTGCCCGCCAGCAGGAGGGGAAGGAGCAGTGAGATGGCGACAAGGACCGGGAACAGCCCTTTCCCGGAAGATACCACGGCCGTCGGACGTCCCATTCGTACCCCCAAGACGGAATTTAGAATGCCAGTATTCTCCCAGATGAAGCGGGGCATATCAACGATTATTCTCGACAGCCTTCGTCGCTTTCGAAGGCGCGCCTGTCCACCGCGATGAAAGGGTGACGGATCCCGCTTAACCTTTCCTGTCCACGCAAAAACAATGCCGCCGAATCACCAATTTCCGCGACAATGAAATCAACAAGATAACGATTCGACCCCGGCGGCAAAGTGTCAAAATCGAAATTCCAAGGTTCTGAGGGTACGATATTTACCTCGGCGGCCCCAACGTGCCGTCCCCCGCGGACGCGCCCGGGAATCGTACCTTCCGCCAGGCTGCGCCACCGACATTCGCCCGATACACGGGCCGATGTTTGTCCTGCTTTCAACCCGGTGTTTGCCCCGTGACGGGAAGGGCCGCAGACCGTGAAGGGTTGCATTATTTTTCAACGGTGCGCTATGGAGCAAGGGTACAATGAATCGCATGAACCCCGTTCCCGGAGGATGGATGAGACGCGCTTTTCGGGCCGTTCCGCTTGCCGCGCTCCTGCTCCTTTTCGCCGTTCCGGACGCGCGCCCCTTCATGGGCGAAGGGTGCGCCAGCGGGGCCTGCACCGATTGCCACAGCCTGACCCGTGACGAGGCGGTGACGATTCTCGGGAGCACCGTCGACAACGTCCTCTCCATTGCGCCGAGTCCGGTGGGCGGACTGTGGGAAGTGGACGTCGAGAAGGCGGGGAGGCGGCTTCCCCTGTACATCAACTTCTCCAAGGAGTACGTGATCTCGGGGCAGATCGTCCAGATGAGAACGAGGAAAAACCTCACGGAGCGCCGGATCCTCTCGATGAACCGGATCGACGTGTCGCAGATCCCCCTTTCCGGGGCGATCGTGGTCGGGAAGAAGGACGCGAAACGGAGGATCATCGTCTTCGACGACCCGAACTGCCCGCATTGCGCAAAGTTGCACGAGACGACGAAGGAGATCGTGGCGAAGAACCCCGACGTGGCGTTCTTCGTGCGCCCGTTCCCCCGGAACAATGACCGGCCGACCCACGAAAAGGCGCTCTCCATCGTCTGCGCGGGGACGATCCGGGCGCTGGAGGACGGATTCGCCGGGAAACCGCTGCCCAAAGGGGAGTGCGGCAGCAATGCGGTGGACGAGTCGATCCGGGTCGCACAGCGCTTCCACATCCGCCTGACCCCCACGATGATCTTTCCGGACGGCCGCGTGGTCCCGGGCGCGCTGGGAGCGGACGCGATCCTGTCGCTGCTCGACGAAGATGCGGACGCCCCCCAATCGAAGAAGTAACGATCCGCACACAAGGAGATCCCGGATGAAACCGTTCCTGTCCGCCTGCGTCCTGGCCATGGTTCTCGCCCTGGGCCTTTCCGACCCCGCCGGGGCATTCCGGAAAGAGGCCGGGGCGCCCGGGGATTGCGCGGAGTGCCACAAGCTCTCGAGCGAGGAGGCGGGGAGGATCCTCGGGAAGATCGTGGACAACGTCGTCGCCGTCGTCCCGGGGCCGTTCCCCGGCGTCTGGGAGGTGGACGTCGTCCAGAACGGGAAAACCTATCCGCTCTACCTCGACTATTCCCGGAGGTTCCTCATCAGCGGTCAATTCGTCCGCCTGTCCGACATGGCGAACCTCACCGGTTCGCGGTATCAGGACCTCAACCGCGTGGACGTCGCTTCCATCCCGGTCCAGGACGCCATCCGGGTCGGGAGCAAGGCGGCAAAGAAGACGGTGATCGTCCTGTCCGACCCGACGTGCCCCTATTGCGTGAAGCTGCACGGGGAGATCAAGAAAGCGGTGGCGATGGATCCGGACGTGGCGTTCCTCGTGATGCCGTACCCGCGAAACGCGAACGACAAGGCCACCTACCGGAAGTGCCAGGCCTTGGTCTGCTCGAAATCCGTGAAGATGCTCGACGACGCCTACGCCGGGAAAGCGCTTCCCGAGCCCGCCTGCAAGACCGATGCGGTGGACAGAACGATCCGGCTCGCCGAGCGGTTGAGGATCGAGGGGACGCCGGCGATGATCCTGCCCGACGGGCGCATGGTCAGCGGCTACAGGGAGGCGAATGCGCTCCTCGCGCTCCTGAACGGCGGCAGGTAAGCGGTCCGGAAGGCGCTTTCCCGACGGTAGTGGATCCCGGCAAGCCTCCGAGGGAAACCGTTTCAACGAGCAGCGAGGTGCACCCGTGAAAAGGGAACCGGCACACTTCCGGTCGAAGCTTCTTCTCGTCTTCTTCTCCCTAGCGCTTTGGGGATTCGCCCCGCATGCGTCGGCCGCGGACAACGTTTCCGGCCGCGCGCCCGAAAGGGTCGTCCGCGAAGGGATCGCGATGGAGTTCTCGTACGAACCGGCGGGGAGGAGGGACACCGGCGGGAAGATCCTCGAAGGCGAATATGCGCAAGTTCGATTCCGCTTGACCGACGAGTCCACCGGCAAACCGGTCCGGTCGCTCCGCCCGGGCGCTTGGATGGACATCCGTAAGCCCCTGGGGCAGAAGGAAAAAGCCCCGCTGGATTGCCGGCAGAAGGTGTCGCTCTATTTGCAGGGGATCGTCGGGATCCAGCCGATGGTCAACCTGAACGGGTATTTCGTCCTTGTGATGAACAAGGAGCCCAACATCTTCGTCATCGACCCCTTCGTAGGGATCACGGGGAGGACGAACCTGTACGCCTCCATTCCTCTCGGGGAGCCGGGGACCGACTGGGCGAAGGACAGCGGCGAGAAGCGGTTCTACGTGACGTTGTCGAAATCCGGGAAGGTGGCGGTGATCGACGCCGAGCGCTTCAAGAAGGTGGCCGAGGTGGACGGAGGGGCAAACCCGGTCCGGGTCTCCCTGCAACCGGACGGCCAGCTCCTGTGGGTGGGGAACGACGGAAGCGACGGCGGGGAGGGGGGGGTGACCGCCATCGACCCGGCGACCTTGAAGATCGTCGCCTCCATCCCCACGGGCAGGGGGCACCACGAGCTGGCCTTTTCCCCCGACAGCCGCTTCGTTTACGCCACGAACCGCGGAAGCGGCTCCGTATCGGTGATCGACGCACGGGAACGCAGGAAGATCAAGGACCTGTCCATCGGGTCGCAGCCGATCTCCATGGGCTACTCGGCGGTCGCGGAGGCACTCTACGTAGCCGACGGCCAGGACGGGACGGTCTCGGTGGTCGACGGGAAGCGCCACGAGGTGGTGGCGAAGATCCAGGTCCGGCAGGGTCTGGGCCCCATGCGGTTCACCCCGGACGGGCGGTGGGGACTGGTCCTCAACTCCCGGGAAAACGCTGTCCATATCCTCGACGCCTCCTCGAACAGGGTCGCCCACACCGTGGCGGTCGGCAAGGAGCCGTTCCAGATGGCCCTGTCCCGGGGGTTCGCCCACGTACGGTGCCTTGGGTCCGAAAAGGTCTACATGATCAACCTGCTTGAGCTCGGAAAGGACACTCCGCCGCCGGTCGTCAGCTACCCCGTCGGGGCGGAAGCCCCGGAAGGGGTTCCGGATGTCGGGATCGCCCGCGGGATCACGAACGCGGTCGGCGAATCCGAGGTGATCGTGGTGAACCCGGTGGACAGGACGTCCTACTTTTACATGGAAGGGATGAACGCCCCGTCCGGCACCTTCCGGAGCTACGGCATGAACCCGCGGGCGGTGGACACGGCGAACCGGAGTCTGAAGGAGACGGAGCCGGGGGTTTACACGACGCGCACGCGGTTCCCCGTCGCCGGGGAATACGATGTTGCCTTCTTCCTCGAATCCCCGCGGATCGTGCAATGCTTCCGGGCCGCTGCGGAGCCGAACCCGGAGATCCGCACGGGTCGGTCCGGGTTGGCGCTCGAATACCTCGTGGAGGACCGCGTCGTTCCGGCGGGGGATAATGTCATCCTCCGGTTCCGCCTCGCGGATTCCGTGACGGGATCGGGAAGGGAGGGGATCAGCGACGTCACCCTGATCTCCTTCCGCACGCCGGGAAGGGACCGCCGGCAGACCGCCGCCAGGAATGCGGGAGATGGAGTGTACGAGGCGAAGGTGAACTTCCCGACGCCAGGGGTCTATTACGTCTACGTGACCGTTCCATCCCTGAAGATCGGCTTCCGGGATTTCGTGCACCTGTCCCTTCGGGCGAAAGCGGGGAAGTAACGGGCGCCGCCGTCTACCGGGCGGGGGCCTTGCCGCGGCGCCCGGCGAGGAGTTCCTCCACGCGGGACCTGAGCTGTTCGGGGGAGGCGAACCCGTTGAACCGGGTCCACTTCCCTTCCCGCGCGTCGCCGACCAGGAACGCGGAAGGGTGTTCGGAGAAATCCGAAGAATACATCCCGATCCCCTCCAGTACCCGGTCGACGGCCTTCTTCCCGCCGGTCAGGAAGAGCCACCCCGGCCGGGCCTCCCACTGTTCCGCGTATTTCTTCAGGCGCGGAGGGATGTCCGTCAGGGGGTCGACGGAGATGGAGATCAGCCGTACTTCCCGGTCGAGCCGGTCGCCAAGCTGCCCCTGCAGGTCGGAGAAGATTGCGCCGAGGATAGGGCAGATGAGGGTGCACGTGGTGAAGAAGGTGTCGATCACCACGACACGGCCCCCGATCACGTCCCCCGGAAACCGGACCGCCCGCCCGTCCTGATCCAGCAGGGGGACCTCGTGGAGCCGGACGGTGACGGAACCGGACGACACCTCCTTGGGGGACGCGCTCGCCTTCCCATCCTCCGCCCGCGCGATCGGCGGGAGACCCGCCAGTACCGCCGCCAGCGCCAGCGCGGCCAGAGCCCGTGCCGAAACTGCGGATCTCCAGCCCCGGCGCATCATCGACCCCCCTCGACGAAAGAATCCATCCTGTATAGGACGTCCCCCACCCAAGGCGGATTCGGGAAAAGCCCTGCCGGTCACCGCGGCTCCCGCCACTCCGCCACCGTCACGAAGCGGCCCGTGCCCGGATCCAAGCGGACGATCGCCGCGCCGGGCGCGCCCGTGCGGCGGTTCGCGTTGTAGGTCAGGGGGGGGGTTACCCCGGTTTGCAGCTTCCAGACGTTCCCGATCGCGCCGACAAGCTTCTCACGCGTCACGCCCTTGCCCGATCGCCGCAACCCCTCCTCCAGCAGGATCGTTCCCGCGTAGGCGAGGAGCTGGAAGGAACGGTGCCGGTCGCCGACGAAATATTTCTCCCGGATCCGCCGGAGGTCCGCCATCTCCGCCGACTCTTCGTCGGGAGGGGCGAGCGGCGCCGCAAGAAGTACCCGGCGGAGGAACCCCGGGGGGGCCGCGCGCAGGGCGTTCCCGACCATGGTGGCCGGGGCGAGGAACGGCACCCCTCCTTTCTCCCCCGACGCGCCGCGGGCGAACGCGAGCGCCTCCGAAGGGCCGCCGAAGTAGAGAACGGCGTCCACCCGGTTCCCTCCCAGGCGACGCACCGCCCCGGCGGCATCGAAGGCGCCGGCAACAAAGGGGAGCTCCGCCGTCACGCGCAGGCCATCCTTCTCCGCCTGCTCCCGCGCCCCCTCGGCGCCTTTCTCCCCGGAAGCGTCCTTCGCGTACAGGATTCCCAGCCGGTTCGTGGGCTCCTTCAGGGACCCCGAGAGGAAATCCACCATCACCCGGGCCTGGTCCTTTATGCTGGCGAGGACGTGGAAGGTGTACCGGTCCGCCCCGTAACCACCCGCCGGCGCGGAGAGGAGCGGGACGAGGACGGGAACGCGCTCCGCGGCAAGGAAGCGGGCGGCCTCCCCGTCCGTCGGTACCCCGATGTTGGCCAGGAAGCAGAGCACATCCTCCGAATCGACCGCCGTTCGCGCGGCAGCGAGGGCGGCTCCTTCCGCGAAGGGATCGAAGGGGATTCCGATCATCTCCAGGCGGCGGTTGTAGAACCCTCCCCGGGCATTCGCCTCCGCGGCGAACCCCGAGAGAAGCGCCCGGACCTCCCGGGCGCCTTCCGCAAGGGGTCCGGTCGCGGGGAAGAGAATCCCCACGCGCACGGCGTTGTCCGTCACGCCGGGCACGGGTTCGGAGTCCATCACCTTCATGTAGGCGAGGAGGTCGTCCAGGTCCTCCCGGTCCATCCCGAACCGGGGGTGCGCAGAGGCCAGTACGTTCCCGGCCGGATCCAGCCCGCTCGTGATCGCCCTCCGGACCGATGCGTCGGTGTAGGGCGGGTGCGTCCTCCCGGAGGGGCGAGGACCGCCGTACTCCTTGGTGAGGGTGAACCAGGTGATGTCCGCGGACCGGACCCCGCCTTCCGACTGGCCCGCCCCGCCCGCGAGATGGCAATTTGCGCAGGGGAAGCCCGAGCCCGGTGCCCGGATCCCCGCACCGGGCAGGAACGCGGTGATATTCTTGCGGCCCTTCCCTTCCATGTAGATCCGCTTCCCGCGCATCGCAGCCCCGGTCAACCCGGCCGCGGACGCCCCGAAGGCAAGCGCGAGTAGCGGCAAGAGGGCCAGTCCGGCCCGGGTCGCCCGGCGAAACGTCACTTCGGCCCCTTCGCCCCTTCCCTCCGCGAGAGGAGATCGCGGATCCGGGACAGGACAATTTCCGGGGGGTGGTCGCCGCGCATCTTGGACCATCGACCGTTCTTCACGTCCCCAAGGACGAACGTCATCGAGTGGTCCTCGAAATCGTCATGAAACTCGCCGAACCGCCCCACCACGGCGTCGACGTCCTTCTTCGGGCCCGTGAGGAAGATCCACCCGGGCTTCGCCTCGTACCGCGCGGCGTACTTCTTCAGTTCCTCCGGCGTGTCGTCCTCCGGGTCGACGCTGATGGAGACGAAGAAGACGTCCTTCCCGAACCGGTCGCCGAGGGAAGCCTGCACGTCGGAGAGGTTGTGCATCAGGATCGGGCAGATGTCGGTGCAGCTGGTGTAGACGAAGCTTATGAGGACGATCTTCCCCCGAAGCACGTCGCTGTAGAAGCGCACTTCCCGCCCGTCCTGGTCCAGCAGGTTCGTGTCGGTGAAGTAGCGGCGCTGCTCCCTCTCGTCGAGGCGTCGCGGAACCTTTCCCCCGGGGGCTTGAAGGGCAGGGACCCCGTTGTCTTGCGGCAGCGCCCCGTGCCGGTGCGCGTCGTGCGCGAGGGCGCCGGGCGCCGGCATTCCTCCCGCAAGGACCACCGAGAGGGCGGCCGATGCCAGCATCCTCCGGATCCGCATCTTCACCCCCTCCCCTTCCCCAACTGCACGGCGACCCACGCCACCAGTTTTTCCGGGTCGAACGGTTTTTCCAGGTACTCGGTGCATCCTTTCCCGGCAAGTTCCGCGATGAGATCCTGATCGCCGAAGCAGGTGATCGCGCACACCGCCGTGGGATCCTTGCGCGCGACCAGTGCGTCGATCAGCTCGATGCCCGACATCTCCGGCATCCGGATGTCGGTGACCACGAGGTCGAACGGGTCGCCGCTCTCCCGGGCGGACAGGATCTTCGCGAACGCCTTCCTGCCGTCCGCGGCCTCCTCCACACGATAGCCGTCCCGGCGCAACGCCACCCCGGCGGCAAACCGGAACCCTTCCTCGTCGTCGACGAGCAGGACGCGGGGGGACGGGATCGCTGCCATTGCGCTACACCTCCGGCTCTTCCCCTTTTTTTCCCACCCGGCCCCCCCGCACCAGCCGTTTGTTCAGCGCCTGGCGGGTGATGCCGAGGAGGGAGGCCGCGATTCCCTGGTTGTCCCGCGCCCTCGCGAGGGCCTCGCTGACGAGCTGATCCACGGCCTCCTTGAGGGTCGGCAGCCGCGGCAGGCCGCCGAAGAGGAGAGGGGGGCCGGCCGGAGCGTCGGCGTCGGGGGACGCCTCGCCCGCGGGCGGCGCGTCCCTCGTTCCGACCGTCTTCCGGAAGCTCTCCAGGGAGAGGACCCCCCCGGTGTGGCGGAGCACCGCGTCGAACACCATCATCCGCAGCTCGCGGACGTTCCCGGGAAAATCGTAGGTGGACAGCAGGGTGTACAGCTCCGCGGGAGGCGTGGGTTTCCGCTTCCCCTCCGCCTGCGCCGCCTCGGCGAGGAATGCGTCCACCAGCAGGGGGATGTCCTCCTTCCGCTCCCGAAGGGGGAGGAGGTGGACCTTGTGCCCCGACAGCCGATAATACAGATCCCGCCGGAAACGGCCCTTGGAAAGAGGCGCCTCGAGGGAGCGATGGGTGGCACAGACGATCCGCGCGTCGGTCTCCCTGGGTACGTCGGCGCCGAGGGGGTAATATTTCCGGTCCTCGATGAGGCGGAGCAGCTTCACCTGGGAAGACTCGCTCAGGTCCCCGATCTCGTCCAGGAACAGGGTCCCGCCCGCGGCCCGCGCGATCAGCCCCTCCCGCGCCTGGTCGGCCCCGGTGTACGCCCCCTTCCTGTGTCCGAAGAGGGTGTCGGCGAACAGGGTGTCGTCCAGACCCGCAACGTTCACTGAGACCAGTTCCCCGCGGCATCCGCTGAGGGCGTGGATGGCGCGGCCCACCAACTCCTTCCCCGTCCCCGTCTCCCCGGTGACCAGCAACGGGTGCCGGGAGGGGGCGACGACCTCGACGTACTGGAGGGCTGCCAGCATTTTCCGGCTTTGCGTGACGATCTCCCCGAAAGCGGAGGCGTTCCGGAGATGACCCGAGAGGAAGTGCTCCTTGAGAGAGTCGACCTCCGCCCGAAGCGACCGGACCTCCTGCGCGCGGCGGATGCAGGAGACGAACCGGGAGGGCTCCACCGGCTTGACGAGGTAGTCGAAGGCGCCGATCCGCATGCACTCCACCGCGATCTCCACCTCGTTCCGCCCGGTCATCACGATGACGGGAAGGTCCGGGGACCTCTCCTTCAATATCTGCAGCAGTTCCCGACCGGTGATGTGGGGCATGGTCAGGTCGATGACCACCGCGGCGACCTCGTTCTCCTCGAGGAAGGGGATCACCTGCCGGCTGTCCTCGATCGTCGCGACCGGGGAGATCCCCCCCGTGCGCAGCGTCACCCCGCAGGAAAGGAGGAACCGGGGATCGTCGTCCACCAGCAGGACAGGGAATCCACCCGCCGCAAGTTCCATCGTTCACACTCCCGAGGGGATCTGCGGCGCATTGTCCTCCGCGCCGTTCCCGACCGAATTCGCTACCCCCGGGAGGCGGACGATCGCCCGGGTTCCCTTCCCCTCCTCCGACTCGAAATCGAGCGTTCCGCCATGCTCCTCGACGATAGACCGGCAGATGGACACCCCCAGGCCCAGTCCTCCGGCGTCCAGGCGCGTGGAGAAGAACGGCTCCTTGATCTTCTCCAGCACCCTGGGGGACATCCCCACGCCTTCGTCCTCCACGCAAACTTCCACCGCTTCCATTTCCGGGACCTGGCGGGTGCTCACCCGGATTCCCTGCTGGATCGAGGAGAGGGACTGGAGGGCGTTGTTCAGGAGGTTGATGACGACCTGCTCCAGCCGCTGCGACGAGCCCATCACCGGGGGGAGGTCCTCCCCGTACTCCACCTTGAAGTGGTGCGTTGCGCCGAGAATCTCGTGGGTCAGGATGGAGACCGCAATCCGGACGACGTCGTTGATCCGGAAGGCGGCCTGACGTCGGGGGATGTCCTGCCGCGCGAAATCTTTCAGGTTCTCCACGATCGCCTTGATCCTCCCGGAGGCGTCGGAGATCCCCGCCGCCAGCCTCGGCACCACCTCCCTCATCTCGGTGTACGGCAGCCCCCCCAGGGAAAAATCGCCGTTCTCCCGGCGGTAGGCGTCCAGAACCGGCACGGCGTCTTCCCACGCCGAGAGGATCATCGGCGCGTTGAACATGACGAGGTTGTTCGGGTTGTTCACCTCGTGGGCGACGCCGGAGACGATCTTCCCCAGGGAGGTCATCCGGTTTGTGTGGATGAGCTGGGCCTGGTGGAGCTTCGCCGCCTCCTCCATCCGCATGCGGGCGGTGATGTCCCGGAAAGAGCCGTAGACCACCTCCTCTTCATCGGTCCGGACCGAATTCGCCCGGATGGACACGACGATCCGTGTCCCGTCCTTCCGGAAGTGGAGGGCGCTATCGATGGAAAGACCGGCCCCCGGGCGGACCCCCGCGACGGCCGCCTGGAATTCGTGCAGATCCGGCGGCGGAACGAACAGGGAAACGCCTTCCCGCTGCATCTCCTGCCGGTCATGCCCGTACAGCTGCACGGCGGCGGAGTTCGCGTCGAGGATATCGGACGTCCCCTGGCGGAAGAGAAACAGCGGCTCCTCGTTCTGCTCGAAGAGTTGCCGGAACTTCTCCTGCGCCGCCATGAAGTTCGCCTCGCTCCGCCGAAGCTCCTCCTCCGCCAGTTTCCGGTCGGTGATATCCTCTCGCGCCCACAGGAGGTTCGTCACCACCCCCTCGGCCGTCCGGATCGGCGTCATCGCGGTCGACTCCCAGTAGGCCTCGCCGTCTTTCCGGAAGCATTCGAACTCCCCGTGCCAGAGGGCGCCGGACCGGATCGCGGCATGCAGCTCCTCCAGCATCCTTGCCGGGATCTTGCAGGGATGGGGCGTCTTCTCCTGGAGCCAATCCTTCACCGTGCACCCGCCCATCGTTGTGTACCGGAGATTCGCGTACTCCTCGTTCCCCTCGAGGTCGGTGATGACGATGGCGGAAGCGCTCTGCTCCAAGGCGATCAGGAGCTTTCTGATCTTCAGCTCCTCCCCCTTCTTCCGCGCCGTGATGTCCGTGAAGGACGCGACGGTTCCGACCACTTCGTTCGAAGAGTCGAGGAGCGGGGCGGCGTTGATGGACAGGAAGACATTCCCCCCGCCCGGATGCCTGAGGCGCATCTGGACGTCGTACACCGGCATCCGGGTCGCCTGGACCCTCTCGACGGGGCGTTCCTCCTGCGGCAACGCCGCGCCGTCGGTGTCGGTGATCCCCCATGCCGGGTCGTCGTGGCGGACGCCGATGATGCTTGAACGATTGATGCCCAGAATCTCCTCCGCCGCCCGGTTGACGAACGTGACCTCCCCATTCGCGTTGAAGACGACGATCCCCCCAGCGTTGGTCTCGAGGATCCGGGCAAGCCTGTCCTCGCTCTCGGCGAGGGCGGATTCCTTCGCCCGCAATCTCCTCACACCGTGTCGGACGATCATGAAGATGATGACCGCCGTGCAGATGATGTAGGCGGCGTCATCCACGTACGGCGCGAAATGCGGATGGATGTACCGGTTCGTCAGTGCGAGAACAACGATGCCGCAAACCGTGTACAACAAGGCAACCTTCAGGGCGAGGCGATCCTCGCCCACCCATTTTTTCCCGCGTTCAATCAGAAGAGAGCCCCATCGTCCCGCGCGAGTCACCGGCCACCCCCTCACCCGTTCTTTATCATATGCGAATTGATTCGACCGCGCCCGGGAAGTAGACTGATTTTATCAATTATCGGTCCCTCTCCGGGGACGGAAAGCGCCGCCCCGATGCAGATGCTCTTCTCCTCGTTCCAGGCGCACCTTCAAGCAGGTTCCCCCCTTGCATACGTCATCGCATTTCTCGGAGGGATCCTCGTCAGTTTCACCCCGTGCGTCTATCCGATCCTCCCGGTGACGGTCGGATACATCGGAAGTCGCACGGGGGGATCCCGCCGGAAAGCGTTCCTCCTCTCCGCGTCCTACGCCGTCGGGATGGCGACGACGTACGCCGCCCTCGGGATGGCGGCCGGGCTTTCCGGCAGCGTGTTCGGCGAGGCGACGGCGCACCCCCTCTCGTACCTGATCCTCGGGAACGTCTGCATCCTCTTCGCCCTCTCCCTGTTCGACGTTTTCCATCTCCCGACCCCGGGAATCTTCGCCGGCGCCGGGGGGCCGCCGGGGAAAGTGCGGGGGGCGGGAGGCGCCTTCGTCGTGGGCCTGCTGTCGGGCCTGGTCGTCGGGCCGTGCACCGCGCCGGTGCTCGGGGGGCTGCTGCTGTACGTCGGGGCGAGCGGGCACCCCGTCTTCGGGGCGACCCTCCTGTTCACCTTCGCGCTGGGAATAGGGGTTCCCGTCGTGGCCCTCGGCACGTTCGCGGGGCTTCTCGCGAACCTGCCGAAGGCGGGGAGGTGGACGGTGAAGGTCCAGCGGGCGTTCGGCGTCCTGCTCCTGCTGGCGGGCGAGTACCTCCTGCTTGAAGCGGGGAAGCGCCTGATCTGACCTGAAACGCATTCGGGTCGGGGGCCATCGAACGATGTAGGGAGGGGAAGATGCCGTACCGGTTCGCCGCTACCGCAATGCTGTTCCTTCTGTGCGTGGTCGCTCTCGCGGGAGCCGAATCTCCCCTTCCGGGATCCGGCGTCCCCGCGGAGGCCCCGGGCGCGCAAGGAGACCGGCCCGCGGATTTCACCCTGCCGGACCTCGACGGGCGGACGGTGACGCTCGGCCCGTTCCTCGGGAAGAAACCGGTCCTGCTCGTCTTCTGGGCGACGTGGTGTCCGGAGTGCAAGGCGGCCATCCCCGAGATCAACGCGTTGATCTCGGGTCCGCTCAAGGAAACGTTGCAGGTATTCGGGCTCGACTTCCGGGAGTCCCGGGAAAAGGTCGCGCTGGCGGTCACGTCGCGCGAGATCCGGTACCCGGTTCTCCTCGACGAACGCGGAGAGGCGGCCCGGGCATACGGGGTCGTCGGGATCCCGACGTACATCCTGATCGACCGGCGTGGAATGGTGGCCTACCGGGGGCATCTGCTCCCCGGGGACCTCTCCCAGTACTTTTAGCGTCCTCGATATCCCCTACTGCGGAGTCGGCGCTTTCGCCGGGGGGCCGGTCTTCGTCGGATCCGGCATCGGCAGGACCGGCTCGACCTTCACGCGGAACCCCTGCGACTCCTTCATGCGGGCTTTCAGCTGCGCCACCCGCTCCTCGAAGTCCCGGCTGAGCTGGATCCCCTGCTCCACGCTGCGGATCACGCGCGGCGTGATGAAGATCAGGAGCTCGTTCCGGCTGACGCTGTCCGTCCGCGAGCCGAAGATCCACCCGATGACCGGGATCTTGTAGAACCACGGCAGCCCGCTCCGGTCGAGCGATTTCCGTTCCTTCACGAGCCCCCCCAGGACGATGCTCTGGTCCTGGGAAGCCACCAGGTTGGTGCTGATGCTCCGCTTGAAGAAGGTCGGATTCTGCCCCTGGGCCAGGGTGTTGACGTCGCTCACCTCCTGCTCGATCTCCAGCGTCACCAGCCCTTCGTCGTTGATGAACGGCGTGAAGGTGAGGATGACGCCGACGTCGCGGTACTCCACCGTGGTGGTCGTCACCGGCGGGTTCGTGGCGCTGTTCAGGACCGAGGTGGTGACTGGGATCTGGTCCACCACGTTGATCCTCGACTTCTTCCCGTTGGACGCGATGACGCTCGGGGAGGAGAGGACCGAGGCCCTCCCGTCCTCCGCCAGCGACCGGAACGCCGCCGTCAGCTTCCCCGTCTTTTCGACCAGGTAGCTGAAGTTGTTCAGCCCGGGGACCGCGCCGGGAGCGAGGGTTGCGGTCTGGCTGTACCCGCCGCTGGTGCCCGACCACGTCCAGTCGATCCCGAGCCGCAGGTCGTCCTTGAGGTTCACCTCCCCCACCAGCACCTCGAGCAGCACCTGCTGGGGGTAGACGTCCACCGTCTTGAGGATCTCCAGGGCGTCCGCGTACTCCGACAGGCTGGCCCGGAGGATCAGGGAGTTCGTCGCCTCGTCCGGAATGATGTCGAAGGGTTGCATGGAAACCTCGCTCTCCCCTTTCGCCGTCTTGGCGGCCGCCGCGGTGCCCGCTTCCCCGGGCTGTCCGGCCTGCGCCGTTTGCGAGGGGAAGGACGCCTGCCCCGGGAGTTGGGACACCGCGGGCTTGAACTCCGTCTTCTTATCGGAGACCGGAGCGGTTTTCGTCGGGTAGAGCCGCTCCAGGACGGCGGCGATATCCTTCACCTTCCCGTACTTCACGCGGTACCGGTAGACCGACCGCGATGCGCCCCCGCCCGTGCGGTCCAGCTCGCCGATCCACTTCTCGACATCCTCCATGGTCTTGGGGGACGCGCTGACCACCAGCAGGGAGTACAGCCGCGGGATGGGCACGAAGTTGATGCCCGACGGCTTCCCCCCATGGGCGGAGAAGTCGAGAGCCCCGAAGATGTTCTCCAGGTTCTTCGCCATCTCCTCCGGGTCGAGGACCTTCAGCTTGAAGAGCTTCATCCCCGAGGCCCGGAACACCTCGGAATCGAACAACTCCACCAGGCGCGCCGTCTTTTCCTGGTTCGCCGTCGTGTCGACCACCAGGAGGATGTTCGCGCGGCCCACTTCCACCGTCTCGCCTCCCGGCGTCAGGAAAGGCTTGATCACCTTCGCCATCTCCGCCACGGAGATGTACTGCAGCGGGTAGGCACGCATGGATACCTGGTTGGCCGGCCCTTTCGAGGGGCCGTCCAGCTGATAGGAGGGCATCAGGGGCTCCGTCTTCGCCTCGGTCATCGGGACGATGTGGTACGTGTCCCCTTCCTTGATCGCCGTCGCCCCGTTGACTTTGAGGATGGAGAACAGGAGTTCCAGCGCGCCGTCCTTTCTCACCGCCCCTTGCGTGTGCACGTTCACGACCCCGCGTACCCTCGGATCGATGAGATAGTTGATCCCCGCGGCGCGACCGAGCGTGTGGATCACCTCGTAGATGTCCGCGTTGTTGAACTGTACGAAGAACCCGACGCCCGCTCCGGGAGCCGGCGCCGCGGGTCGTGCCGGGGGAACGGCGGCAGGGGCGGGTTGCCTGGTGATCGGTGGCGCCGTGGAAGGAGGGGCAGCCGTCGCGGCGTTCGGGGGCGCAGAAGGCGGGGGTGGAGGGGTCGGGACCGCCGGAACGGGAGGATGCGGGATGGCCGGGACCGGCGGAACGGATGGAGGAGGGACTACGGCTCCCCCGCCACCGGCCGAGGGAGGGGGAGGGGGCGGAGGCGGGGGCGTGGAGACGGTTGCAGGAGAGCCTCCCTGGGAGGGTGGGGCCCCCTGCGAGCCGGGCGCGGTGCCGCCGCCGTCCACCGACGAGGGGGGGAGCCCTTCCGTACCGGGCGATCCCGCGGGGACACCCTCCTCGATGCGGTCGATCGCGCGGTGCGGCAGCGGGGCGATTTCCACCGCCGCCACGGGGGACGCCGCGAGCAGAACCACCACGGGGATCACACCGCCGAACAGCCAGCCTATCCGTTTCATTCGCCCTCCCCCGTATCCTTCATGGTCTTCGTCCATCACCTTCCCGGAACGTACCGCGGCCTCCTGGCCGGCGGGGGTCTGTACCTCGGTGTGTAGACCGGGGCGGTCTGCGGCTGGGCCGGAACCGGAGCGGTCAGGGCGGCCGATTCCGGCGGTACACCGGAAGCCCCCGTCTTCGCGGAGGAGGGGGTCCCC
>Ga0210098_1000280_pt1 | contig 17255 bp, 15 predicted proteins | sample Joice_ThreeSqA_D_FD_184870 | JGI IMG/M metagenome (GOLD analysis project Ga0210098, IMG submission 184870) | Wetland microbial communities from San Francisco Bay, California, USA, that impact long-term carbon sequestration - Joice_ThreeSqA_D1... | ecosystem: Environmental > Aquatic > Marine >...
TGTACACGCGGTTCGCGGACCGGAACGGGTACGCCATGGAGCTCGTCGAGCGGCAGGAAGGCGACGAAGCGGGGATCAAGAGCGCCACATTCCTCCTGTCGGGCGACCACCCCTACGGATACCTGAAAGCGGAAACCGGCGTCCACCGGCTCGTGCGGATCTCGCCGTTCGACGCCAACAAGCGTCGCCACACGTCGTTCGCCTCCGTGTTCGTTTCTCCCGAGATCGACGACAATGTCGACATCAAGATCAACGAGTCGGACCTGAAGATCGACACGCTGCGCTCGGGCGGGGCGGGGGGGCAGCACGTGAACAAGGTGGAGTCCGCGGTCCGGTTCACCCACATCCCCACGGGCGTCGTCGTCCTCTGCCAGCAGGAGCGGTCGCAGGGGAAGAACCGGGCGCTGGCGATGAAAATCCTCCGTTCGAAGCTCTACGAGCTCGAGATGCGGCAACGGGCGGAGAAGGCGAACGAGGCGCACAAGGCGAAAAAGGAGATCGCCTGGGGTTCGCAGATCCGTTCCTACGTCCTCGCTCCGTACCGCATGGTGAAGGACCATCGCACGGGGCACGAGACGGGGAACGTCGACGCCGTCCTCGACGGGGAGCTCATGGGGTTCATCCGGAAGTACCTGCTCGGCGGCGGTGCGGAAGGGGAGACGGGGGACGCGGCGTGACCGAGTCGTGGAACGACCTGATGAAGGAGCGCTTTCTCAAGATCGGGGCGCTGAGGTCCGGAGGGCGGAATCCGTGGCCGAACGACCAGGCCCCGGGGTGGACCAACGCGGGAGCCCGCGCCGCCGCTTCGGCGCGGACCGCCGAGGAATTGGCCGCGCAGCAGATCCGGGTGGACGTCGCCGGGCGGGTGATGGGCCTTCGACGCTTCGGGAAGGCGGCGTTCCTCGTCCTGTCCGACCGGTCGGGCCGGCTGCAGGCGTACCTGAAAAAGGATCACCTCGGGGAGGAGGCGTACGACCTCTTCCTGAAATCCGTCGACGCGGGCGACATCGTCTGGGTCGAAGGGCCCCTGTTCCTCACCCGCACGGGCGAGTTGACCGTCGAGGCGGCGAAGTTCCGCCTGCTGACGAAGGCGATCCGTCCCCTCCCGGAAAAGTGGCACGGACTCTCCGACATCGAGACCCGGTACCGGCAGCGGTACGTCGACCTGATCGTCAACGAGGAGGTCCGGGAGATCTTCCGCCGGCGGGCGCGGATCGTCTCCTTCATCCGCTCCTTCCTGACGACTCGGGACTTCCTCGAGGTCGAGACGCCGATGATGCAGACGGTGGCCGGGGGCGCGACGGCGCGCCCGTTCGTGACCCACCACAACGCCCTCGACATGGACCTGTACCTGCGGATCGCCCCGGAGCTCTACCTGAAGCGCCTCCTGGTCGGCGGGTTCGAGCGCGTCTTCGAGATCAACCGGAACTTCCGGAACGAGGGGATCGACACCCAGCACAACCCCGAGTTCACGATGATCGAGTTCTACCAGGCGTACGCCACCTATAAGGAGATGATGGCGCTGACGGAGGAGATGCTCTCCTCCCTGGCGACCGACTTGTTCGGCGCGCCGAAGTTCACCTACCAGGGGGAGACGGTCGACTTCACCCCGCCCTGGGAGCGCCTGACGGTGGCGCAGGCCGCGGCCCGCCACGGCGGGTTCCCAGAGGAGCGCCTTTCCGACGAGGCGTTCCTGCGGGAGACGGCGGCGGGGCTCGGGGTCAGGGACGCGGCGACGGCGTCCCCCGGGAACCTGCTGGTAGCGATCTACGAGGAGGTGGCCGAGAAGAAGATCGTGGGGCCGACCTTCGTCACGGAATACCCGATCGACGTCTCGCCGCTCTCGAGGCGCAACGACGAACGTCCGCAGATCGTCGACCGGTTCGAGCTGATCGTCCGCGGCCGGGAGATCGCCAACGCGTTCTCGGAGCTGAACGACCCGGTGGACCAGCGGGAACGGTTCGACGAGCAGCTCCGCAAGCGCGAACGGGGCGACGAGGAGGCCCATTTCATGGACGAGGATTACCTCCGGGCGCTCGAGCACGGGATGCCGCCGGCGGCCGGGGAGGGGATCGGGATCGACCGCCTCGTGATGCTTCTCACCGACTCCCCGTCGATCCGCGACGTGATCCTGTTCCCCCAGCTTCGGAAAGAAGGGTAGGGGCGGTTGCGCCTTCCCGTCGAGTTCTACATCGCCCGGAAGTACCTTCTGGCGAAGCGGAAGCAGACGTTCATCTCGATCATCACCTTCATCTCGATCGGCGGCGTCACCGTCGGGGTGATGGCGCTGATCATCGTCCTCGCGGTGATGAGCGGGTTCGAGCGCGAGCTGAAGGACCGGATCCTCGGGGCCACCGCGCACGCGCACGTCACCAGCCTGAACGGGAGCATCGAGAACCCGTTCGCCGTGACGGAAAAGGTCCGGAAGGTCGACGGCGTGGTCGCAGCCTCCCCGTACATCTTCACCCCGATGATGATCGCCTCGGGGAGCGGCGCCGTCGGCGGCGTGCTGCGCGGCGTCGACACGGCGACGGTGGGAGACGTCACCCGCCTGCGGCGCGACCTCCGGGTCGGGCGGCTCGAGGATCTCCACAGGGGCACGAAGGACGGGCTGCCGGGGGTCGTCCTGGGGAAGGAGCTCGCCGGGAACCTCGGCGTCGGGCCGGGGGACGTGATCGAGGTCCTGGTGCCGGGGGGATCGATCACCCCCCTCGGGGCGTTCCCGAAGACGGCCCGGTTCCGCGTCGTCGGCATTTCCGAGTCGGGGATGTACGAGTACGACGCCACCTTCGCCTACGTCGACTTCGAGGAGGCCGGACGCCTGCTGGGGATGGAGGGGCGCGCCACGGGGATCGAGGTGAAGGTGAGGAACATCTACGACGCGGGCGCGGTCGCGCAGCGGATCCGGTCGACCCTCGGGTATCCGTTCTGGGCGAAGGACTGGATGCAGAGCAACCGGAACCTCTTCTCCGCGCTCAAGCTGGAAAAGGTGGTGATGTTCGTCATTCTCGTCCTCATCGTGATGGTCGCGGCCTTCAACATCATCTCGACACTGATCATGGTCGTGATGGAAAAGACGAAAGACATCGCCGTGCTGATGACGCTGGGGGCGACGCGTCGCTCGATCCGCAGGATCTTCGCCATCGAGGGGCTGATCATCGGGGTGGCCGGAACGGCGCTCGGAACCGCGTCCGGCGCGCTGTTGTGCGTCCTGCTGCAGCGGTACCGGTTCATCCACCTGCCGAGCGACGTCTACTACATCTCGACCCTTCCCGTCGCCCTCGAACCGGGGACCATCCTTCTCGTGGTGGCCAGCTCCGTCCTGATCTGCTTCCTCGCGACCCTTTATCCCGCATTCCAGGCATCCCGCGTGGACCCGGCGGAGGCGATCCGGTATGAGTGAAACGCCCGCCCTGCAGGCCCGGGAGATCTGGAAGGTGTTCTCCCGCGACGGGTACGACATCGAGGTGCTCAAGGGGATTTCCCTCTCCATCGCGCGGGGCGAGACGGCGGGGGTGGTCGGCATCTCGGGCGCCGGCAAGACGACGCTGCTCCAGATCCTCGGGACGCTCGACCGGGCGACCTCCGGGAACGTGCTGTACGGGGGGAGGGACGTGACGCACCTCTCCGCGGACGCGATGGCCGCCTTCCGGAACCGTTCCGTCGGGTTCGTCTTCCAGGCCCACAACCTCCTTCCGGAGTTCAGCGTCCTCGAAAACGTGACGCTGCCGTGCCTGATCGCGCGGATGGATCCCGCGGAGGCGCGCCGACGGGCCGTCGCGCTGCTCGGGGAGGTCGGGTTATCGGGGCGCCTCGCGCACCGCACCGGGGAGATTTCCGGAGGCGAGCAGCAGCGCACGGCGATCTGCCGGGCCCTCGTGATGGAGCCGTCGGTCCTGCTGGCCGACGAACCGACCGGGAATCTCGATCGGGCGACGGCCTCCGGCGTAGTCGACCTTCTCCTCTCGCTCAACCGGTCGAGGGGGCTCTCCCTTCTCATGGTGACGCACAACGACCAGGTCGCATCCCGTCTTCACCGCGTGATCCGGATCGACGACGGGAGGATCGCCTCGTGAGGGGGAGTATCCCGATCCTCCGCCGGGCGATCCTGTTCGCGGCCCTCCTTCTGGTCGTCGCCGGGGGTGTCGAGGCCGCGGGGTTCCGGGTGGAGGCGATCGAAGTGCGGGGGGCGACCCGCTCCTCCCCGGACGCGATCCGGAAGGCGATGGGTACGAAGGTCGGGCAGGAGCTGGACCTGGAGAAGATCCGGCAGGACGTCAAGGCGATCTACAAGATGGGGTATTTCCGCGACGTTACCTTCGAGACGGAGGAGGTCCCCGGCGGGTATCGCCTCATCGTGATCGTCGCGGAGAAGCCGATCGTCGGCGCGGTGGTGATCGAGGGGAACAAGGACGTGGAGTCCACGGACCTGCGCGCCGCCCTGACCGTGAAGGAGCGGTCCCTTTACCAGGAGGAAAAGGTAAAGGAATCAGTGAGGAAATTAAGGGAAGTATGCCAAAACAAAGGATTTATAGATGCGTCTGTGGAGTCGTCCGTCTCGGAGGATTCGGATGGCGCCCTGCGGGTGACCTTCCGGATCGCCGAGGGCCCGAAACTGAAGATCGAACGGATCGTCATCACCGGGAACCAGTACCACCCGACGAAAGCGATTCTCAAGACCATGGACACTTCGACGAAGGGGTTCTTCTCTTTCCTCACCGACTCGGGGACCTTCAAGAAGGACGTCCTGGAAAACGACATACGGAAGATCGAGGCGCTCTACCAGAACAGCGGGTTCCTGGACTCCAAGGTCTCCGAGCCGGTCGTCGACCGGGGGAAGAAAGGGTTGATCCTCACGATCCGGATCTTCGAGGGGCGGCAATACCGCGTCGGGGAGATCGCCTTCTCCGGGGAATCCGGCATCCCCGAGGATACGCTTCGGAAGACGGTGAAGCTCAAACGCGGCGGACTCTTCGACCGGGAGACGCTCCTGTCCGACCTGCTCGCCCTCACCACGCTCGTCAACGACGAAGGGTACGCGCAGGCCCTCGTTTCCCCGAGGGTGGAAAAACGCAAGGAGTACCCGATCGCGGACGTTACGTACCGGTTCGATCGCGGCACGAAGTTCCACTTCGGTAGGGTGGAGGTCTCCGGGAACACGAAGACGTACGACCGCGTCATCCGGCACAGTCTCGACGTCGCCGACGGGCGGACCTACACGGCCACGGGGCTGAAAACGAGCAAGGAGAACCTGACCCGCACGTCGTACTTCAAGGACGTGAAGATCAGCACCGCCCCCTCGACGGAGCCGGGGGTGATGGATGCGAAGGTCGAGGTGCAGGAAGGGCCGACCGGGACCGTGTCGGGCGGGCTCGGGTACAGCTCGATCGACAAGATCTTCGGCGTGGTCCAGTTGACCGAGAACAACCTCTTCGGAAGGGGCTGGAAGGCGTCCCTCAACACCCAGTTCGGGGCGCGCCGGACCACGTACAGCCTCGACTTCCGCGATCCGTATTTCCTGGACACGGACTTCAGCCTGCTCCTGGGACTCTACAAGACGAAGGTGAAGTACTCCGATTTCGAGAAGGATGCGCGCGGAGGAAAGGTGGGCCTCGGGTACAACTTTTCGAGGTTCATCAACGGGTCCGTCTCCCTCCGGGCGGACGAGACCAAGATCCTTGCGTTGCCCGGCACCATCCCCACGTGGAACGTGCAGCAGGAGATCGACAAGGGTCTCCAGCAAACCCGGAGCATCGGATTCAACGTATCGCGGAACACGTTGGACAAGTTCATCGACCCCTCGCGGGGAAGCGTGCAATCGGCTACTCTGGAGTACGCGGGCGGACCGTTGGGGGGCGACAGCGACTTCATCAAGTATTTCCTGAACGCGAAGTACTTCTACCCGGTGACCGCCACCACCGTTTTTTCATGGAACGCCCTATGGGGACACGTGGTTCCGACGGTGGGGGGCGAGGAGGTCCCGCTGTTCGAGCGGTTTTTCCTGGGGGGGCCTTACAGCATACGGGGTTTCCGGTCCCGCTCCATCTCGCCGACGGACCCCAACACGGGGGAGGATATCGGGGGGAACAAGGAGTTGGTCCTGAATTTCGAGTACCTGTTTCCACTCGTCAGCGAGATCTCTTTCAAGGGGGTGTTCTTTTTCGACGCCGGGAACGCCTGGGCGCAGAGTTCCTGGCCCTTCAAGGACCAGGGGTTGTGGATGGCCTACGGGGTCGGCGTGCGCTGGTACTCGCCGATGGGGCCGCTGCGGTTCGAATGGGGGTGGAATCTCGACCGTCCGGAGGGGGCGCCGAAGCGTGTGATGGAATTCACGATCGGAACGGCGTTCTGATCGAATTACGGGAGGGGAAAAGGAGACTGGAGATGCGGAAAGCGGGAATCATCCTGGTAGCGGCAATGGTCACGGCGCTCTTCACGGGGACCTGCCTTGCGGAAGGGCTGCGGGTGGCGATCATCGACATGAACAAGATCCTCAACGACTCCGATGCGGGCCAGGCGGCGAAGAAGAAGATGGAAGCCCGGTACGAGGAACTGAAAAAGGCGATCGACTCGAAGCAGGAGGATGCACGCAAGATCAAGGACGAGATCGACAAGCAGAAGGTGATGCTGGGCAAGGAGAAGCTCAAGGAGAGGGAGGACGCCCTCCAGGCGAAGATCAACGAACTGCGGCAGATGACCCAGGAGGGGGAGCAGGAGATGCAGGCCCGGCAGGCCGAGTTCACCCGCGCGGTGCTCACTTCGGTCCAGTCGCAGGTCGATGTCGTCGTGAAGGCCGAAAAGTTCGATCTCGTCCTCGAGAAGACGGCGGGAGTCATCCATTTCAACCCGACGATGGACATTTCGGCGCGGGTCCTGGCCCTGGTGAACGCGGCCGGAAAGGCGGAGCCCGGGAAAAAGACCGCGCCGGAGAAAAAGGGGAACGGCGGTGGGAAGTGACAGGCCCTAAGATCCTTCTCTCGGTTCTGGCGGGGGAGATCGGGGCCCGCCTCCAGGGGGCCGACGCCGAGGTGACCGGGATCGCCGGGGTGGACGAGGCCGGGCCGGGGCAGGTCACCTTCCTGTCGAACCCGAAGTACACCCATCAGGCACAGGGGACGAAGGCGTCCGCGATCATCGCAAAACAGCCGGTTCCCGGCGCCGGGTGCGCGTTCCTGCTGACGCCGGACCCGTACCTCGCCTTCGCCCTTGCCGTCGAGCGGTTCCACCCGGCGGCGCGGCCCGCCGCGGGCGTTTCCGCGCAGGCCAGCGTCCATCCGACCGCCACGCTGGGGAAGGAGGTCCACGTCGGCCCCTTCGCCGTCGTCGCCGAGGGGGCGGTCGTCGGGGACCGGGTCACGCTGTACCCCGGGGCATACGTCGGGAAGGGGGCGGTCGTCGGCGAGGACACCGTTCTTCACCCGCGGGTCACCCTCTACGAAGGGGTGCGTGTCGGGAAGCGGGCCCTCCTGCACGCCGGCTGCGTGATCGGCAGCGACGGCTTCGGTTTCGCGCCGACGCCGCAGGGGTACCGGAAGATCCCGCAGGTGGGCACCGTCGAGATCGGGGACGACGTCGAGATCGGAGCGAACACGACGATCGACCGCGCCGCGCTCGGGGCCACCCGCATCGGCCCGGGGACCAAGCTGGACAACCTGATCCAGGTGGGGCACAACGTGGAGATCGGCCGGGACACGGTGATCGCGGCCCAGGTGGGGATCTCGGGAAGCGCCCGGATCGGGAACCGCGTGATGATCGGCGGGCAGGCGGGGCTGGCGGGACACCTCGAGGTGGGCGACGGGGTGATGCTCGGCGCGAAGACCGGTGTGGCCGCCTCGCTCTCTGCGAAGGAGAACCGGGCGTGGTCGGGGGTGCCGGCGATGCCCCACAGGACATGGCTGAAGATGTCGACACTCCTGCCGAGGCTGCCGGAGCTCTTCCGGCGGGTTGCCCGGCTGGAGGGGGGAAAATCCGCGGAAGGGGAGGGGTGACGTGTTTCTGATCCAGGAAATCATGGAACTGTTGCCGCACCGGTACCCGTTTCTGCTGGTGGACCGGATCGTGGAGTGGGATCCGGGAAAACGGATCGTCGGCATCAAGAACGTGACGATCAACGAACCGTTCTTCCAGGGGCACTTTCCCGGGCACCCGATCATGCCGGGGGTCCTGATCGTGGAGGCACTCGCGCAGACGGGGGGGATCCTCGCGCTGAAGGAGATGGGGGGCGGGAAACGGATCGCGTACTTCACGGGGATCGACAATTGCAAATTCCGCCGGCCGGTCGTGCCGGGAGACCAGATCCGTATCGAGATCACGGTGCTCGCCCATAAGGGGCCGGTCTGGAAGATGCACGGAGAGGCACGGGTCGACGGCGCGCTCGTGGCGAAGGGGGACGTGACGGCGACGATCCCGGACGGCATCCCGCCCGGCGGCGCAGAGGAGGAGACATGATCCATCCGACCGCGATCATCGATCCGGGCGCGGAACTCGGGAAGGACGTCACGGTGGGGCCGTTCGCCGTGATCGGGCCGAAGGTGACGATCGGCGACGGTACCACCGTCGGATCGCACGCCGCCATCGAGTCCCACGTGCGGATGGGGAAAGGGAACCGCATCCATTCGTTCGCCTCCGTCGGGGCGATACCGCAGGACCTGAAGTTCCGCGGCGAGGAGTCGTGGGTGGAGATGGGCGACGGGAACATCATCCGCGAATTCGCCACGGTGAACCGCGGTACGTCCGGGGGCGGGGGAGTGACGCGCATCGGGAACAACACCCTGGTGATGGCGTACAGCCACGTCGCCCACGACTGCATCGTCGGGAGCCGCGTCATCATGGCGAACGCGGCCACCCTCGCCGGCCACGTCACGATCGGGGACGGCGCGATCATCGGCGGGTTGTCGGCGGTGCACCAGTTCGTCCGGATCGGGGAGCATTGCATCATCGGCGGGATGTCGGGCGTCTCGCAGGATGTCCCCCCGTACGTCACGGCGGTCGTGTCGCGGCCGCAGCGCGGGTACGCGCTGTACGGGCTGAACCTCGTCGGGCTCCGGCGGAACCGATTCCCTCCGGAGACCGTGGCGGCCCTGAAGCAGGCGTTCAAGATCATCTTCCGGGCGGAGGTTCCCCTCAAGGAGGCGCTCGTGCGGGCCGAGGCGGAGCTGCCGCCGCTGCCCGAGGTCAAGCACCTGATCGCGTTCGTCCGCGAGAGCAAGCGCGGCGTCCTGAGGTAGGGTCCAAGGGTGGCGAAAACCTTGTTCCTCGCCTGCGGGGAGCCCTCCGGGGAAGCGTACGCCGCGCGGGTGGCGCGCGCGTTTCGAAGCCGCTTTCCGGGCGTCCCGATGGAGGGGATCGGAAGCGCGCTTCTCGCGGCGGAAGGGGTGAAGATCCTGCGGGATTACGGCGACATCTCCGTCATCGGCTTCACGGAGGCGCTGCGGCGCCTTCCGGCGATCCGCGCGGCCCTTTCCGCGGTAACGGATCGCGTGCGCCGCCCCGACATCGGAGCGGTGCTGCTCGTCGACTTTCCCGACTTCAACTTCCGGGTGGGGAAAACCGCCGCCCGGCGCGGGATCCCCGTGATCTATTACGTGCCCCCGCAGGTGTGGGCCTGGCGTTCCGGCCGGGCGAAGACCCTCTCCCGGTTCACGAGGGGCGCGGTCGTCCTCTTCCCCTTCGAGGTTGCGTTCCTCCGCGCGAGCGGCGTCAACGCCGTCTTCGCCGGACATCCGCTCCTCGACGAGCTCGCCCCGTTCCTCGACGCGCCTCCCGACCCGGAGCGGTTCGGAATCCCGCGGGGCAAACGCGGAATCGGCCTGCTGCCGGGAAGCCGGCCGGGGGAGATCGCCGCGCATCTTCCGGTCCTGCTCGACGCCGCGCGCCTCCTTTTGCTGCGGTTTCCCGACCTCCACTTCGCGCTGCCCGTGGCGCGGCCGGCGCTGCGCGGTGCGATCGCGCGCGAGGTCGCAGACTCGGGGGTTCCGGTCACACTGGTGGACGAGGGGCGGCAGCTCCTCTTCCGCGGGCTGGAAGCCGCGATGGCCGTATCCGGAACCGTCACGCTCGAGCTCGCCCTGCTCGGCGTGCCGGCGGTCATCGTCTACAGGACCTCCTGGTTGAGCTACCAGATCGGCCGCCGCCTGGCGAAGGTCGACCGCGTCGGCCTTCCCAACATCGCCTCGGGGGAGACGTTCCTGCCGGAGCTGCTCCAGGACGACTGCACGCCGCAGCGGATCGCCGACGCCGCCGGGGAGATCCTTGCCGATCCGGCGCTCGGGGAGCGCCTGCGGACGAAGGGTCTCCTGCTGCGTTCGCTGCTCCGCGGGACGGGCCCCACGGAGGCGGTCGTTTCGATGCTGGGGAAGGAGGCGGCGGAAGCATGGGCGTGAGCCTGTACCGGCGGATGCTCGAGTACACCCGGCCGTACGTTCCCCGGCTCCTCCTCGCGATGCTCGTGATGGTCTGCGTGTCGGCCCTCAGCGGCTCGACCGCCTTCCTCGTGAAGCCGATCCTCGACGACATCTTCATCCGGAAAGACGCCACCCAACTGACGTACATCCCGCTCCTGGTGCTGGCGATCTACCTCGTCCGCGGCGGGCTCGAGTTCACCCAGAGCTACCTCATGGCAGGGGTGGGGCAGCGGGTCGTTCGGGACATCCGCCAGCACCTGTACCGCCACCTCCAGTCGCTGTCGCTCTCGTTCTACCTGCGACACCCCACCGGGGTCCTGATGTCCCGCGTCCTGAACGACGTCAGCCTGATGCAGAGCGCGATCACCGACGCCGCCACCGGTCTCATCAAGGATTTCTTCACCGCGGGGTTTCTCATATTCGTCATCTTCTATCGCGACTGGAGACTGGCGCTCATCGCCCTGGTGGTCTTCCCGCTCGCCTTCTGGCCGATCGCCCGCTTCGGCAGGAAGCTTCGTCGGACCAGCGTCCAGGCGCAGGAGATCACGGGGGGGCTCTCGTCCCACCTGCAGGAGACGATCAGCGGGGCGAAACTCGTGAAGTCGTTCGGGGCCGAGTCCTACGAGACGGAGCGGTTCTCCATCCGGAACAACAAGCTGTTCCGTCTCAGCATGAAGGTCGTGAAGGTGCAGGCGATGACCTCGCCGCTTTCCGAGATGTTCGCAGGGGTCGGGGCGGCCGCGGTCATCTATTACGGCGGCCACAGCGTGGTGAGCGGCCACAGCACGGCGGGAAATTTCTTCTCCTTCATCACCGCGCTGTTCATGCTCTACGAGCCCGTGAAGCGGCTCTCCCGGATCAACAACGTCGTCCAGCAGGGGCTCGCCGCCGGGGGACGCGTCTTCGAGGTGATCGACACGCTTCCCGAGGTGCGCGAGGCGGAGGGAGCGGGCGCGCTCGCCCCGATCACGAAGGAGGTCGCATTCGACCGCGTCGATTTCCAATACGCCCCGGGAGGGGAAGCGGTCCTGAAGGCGATCGACTTCCGCGTTCCGGCCGGGACGATGGTCGCCATCGTCGGCTCCAGCGGGGCGGGGAAGACCACGCTGGTCGACCTGATCCCGCGGTTCTACGACCCGCAGGAGGGCGCGATCCGGATCGACGGAGTCGATATCCGGAGCGTCACGCTCGCTTCCCTTCGCGCGCAGATCGGGATCGTGAGCCAGCACACGGTGCTCTTCAACGACTCGATCCGGAACAACATCGCCTACGGGCTGCCCGACGCCCCGATGGAGAAGGTCGTCGAGGCGGCGCGCCGCGCGAACGCGCACCCGTTCATCGAGCGGATGCCCGACGGGTACGGGACGGTCGTCGGGGAGCAGGGGCTGCGGCTGTCCGGGGGGGAGCGCCAGCGCCTCGCGATCGCCCGCGCCCTGCTGAAGGACGCCCCGCTGCTGATCCTCGACGAGGCGACTTCCGCGCTCGACACCGAATCGGAGCGGGTGGTGCAGGAGGCGCTGGACGCGCTCATGCACGGCCGCACGACGTTCGTCATCGCCCACAGGCTATCCACGGTCCGCAACGCGGACGTGATCTTCGTGGTGGAGGACGGGCGCATCGTCGAGCGGGGAAAGCACGTGGAGCTTCTCGCCCGGGAGTCCCGCTACCGGTCCTTCTACCTGAAGCAGTTCGACGAACGGAAGACCGATCTCCCGGATGGCGAAGCGGGCAGGGGATAGGGCTGTGGGTCGCCCGTTCCTCCCCGGGAGCCCGGGGCACCTTCTGTACAACGGCCTGCTCGGGACGGGACTGGTGGTCGGCGCACCCGTCTGGATCCCGTGGGTTCTCCTCTCCCGGAAGCGGAGGGCGAACCTGCCGGACCGGGTCGGGCTGCGCGGCGTCCCCCCGCAGACGCCCCTCGACGGGCGCCCGACCGTGTGGGTTCACGCGGTATCCGTGGGGGAGACCCTCGCGTCCGTCCCCCTCCTTCGCAGGTTGCGCCGCCGCGTCGCCGACGCCCGGCTCCTGGTCTCGAGCGTGACGCTCACCGGGAGGGAGACTGCGGTGAAATCCCTCTCCGGCGTCGTAGACGGGGGATTCTTCTTTCCGTTCGACCTTCCCGGCCTCTGCGGGCGGTTCCTCGACCGGGTGCGGCCGGACGTCGTTGTGATCGTCGAGACCGAGATCTGGCCCAACTTCATCGCCGCGTGCGCATCCCGCGGGATACCCGTGGTGATCGTCAACGGCCGGTTGTCGGAACGCTCCTTCGGCGGATATATGCGGTTCCGATGGTTCTTCGCACCCATCCTCCGGACGCTTCGGACGATCTCCGCCCAGACCTCCGAAGATGCGGAGCGGTTCGTCGTCCTGGGGGCCCCGCCGGGGATCGTCACGGTGGGGGGAAACCTGAAGTTCGACGTCTCCCCCCCCGAATCCGGCGCGTCGACGCTTTCGTCCCTGCTTCTGGCGGAGAAGGGCGCGGGCGCCGCGTGGATCGTCGCCGGTTCGACGCACGACGGCGAGGAGACGCAGCTCCTGAGGGCATTTCTCTCCGCGCGGGAACGGAACCCTTCGATCCGGCTCCTCCTCGCCCCGCGGCACCCGGAACGGTTCGACGCGGTCGAGGCGATGCTGCACCGCGAAGGGGTTTCCATGGTGCGCCGGACGGCGATCCCCGAGGGAGCGAGGGACCTCCCCGGGACGGTGCTTCTCCTCGACACGGTCGGCGAGCTTTCGGGCGCCTACGAGGCCGCCGACCTCGCGTTCGTCGGGGGCAGCCTCGTTCCGAAGGGGGGGCACAACGTCCTCGAGCCGTCGTGGCACGGCGTTCCGACGATCGTAGGCCCCCACATGGAAAATTTCCGGGAGATCGCCGACGCGTTCCTGTCCGGGGGCGCCCTGATCCGGGTCGCGGGGGAAGAGGAGCTCGCGGACCGCCTGGTTCGGTTCGCTGCGGATCCCGGTCTCTTCCGCGAAACCGGCCGGCGCGCGAAGGAGCTGCTCGAATCGTTCCGCGGCGCCTCCGAGGCGAGCACGGACGCGGTCGTGTCGGCGCTTCCGGGCGGCGGGGCGCGGGAATGATCCTCGGGGCCGCCGCCAGGGTGCGGCGCATCCTCTCCTCGGCGGGCATCCTCCCGGTGTCGCGGCTTCCGCGGCCGGTCGTGAGCGTCGGGAATCTCGTGATGGGCGGCGCGGGGAAAACGCCCCATGTCATCCATCTCGCGCGGTGGCTCACCGGGCAAGGGAGGCGCGTCGCGATCCTGTCCCGCGGGTACGGACGGAAAAGCCGCGGCGTCCGGTGGGTATCCGACGGCGAGGGACCGATCGCCGACGCCGCCGAGGGCGGGGACGAACCGGTGCTGATCTCCCGCTCCCTTCCCGGGATCCCGGTCGCCGTGGGCGAGTCCCGCGCCGCCGCGGGACGGGAGGTCCTCTCCAGGAGGCCCGTGGACGTGTTCCTCCTGGACGACGGATTCCAGCACCTTTCCCTGCGGCGCGACGTCGACCTGCTCCTGGTCGAGTGCGGCAGGGGGCTCGGGAACCGGTGGACGGCGCCGCTGGGTCCGCTGCGGGAACCGCCGTCCCACGCGCGGTTCGCGGACGCGCTGGTGATCACGAAATGTCCCGACGCGGAATCCGGGGCGCGCACGGCGCGGTCCGTCCCCTTTCCTCCGGTTCGTCCCAGGGCCTTTTCGCGCCTGTCGCCCGCCGGGGTCGTGGGGCGCGACGGTCTTCCCTCGAAGGATGCCGCGGCCGGGAGCGCGGTGTTCGCGTTCTCCGGTCTGGCCCGGAACGCGCAGTTCCGCGAAACCCTGGTGGCGGCGGGATTCCGGGTCCGCGGGTTCCTCCCGTTCCCGGACCATCACGCGTACGGTCGCGGGGACCTCGCCCGGATCGCGCGGGAGGCCGGCGGGCTGCCGGCGATCACGACGGAGAAGGACCTGGTCCGCCTCCCCGACGACGTCCCGTTTTCCGTCGGGGCGCTCCGGGTGGAGGTGGAGTACCTTGAAGGGTGGGAGGAGATTTCCCGGTTGCTCCTCGATCGGCTGGAGGGGGGTTCCCCATCGTGAAGGAAAGAATCGCCCGCGGATTTCTCCGGTTCCTCGAAGCGGTTCCGCTCGCGGCGCTCGCCCTGTTCTGCGAGGCGGTGATGCTCCTCGTCTGCGCCATCGACCGGAAGCACCGCCGGATCGCGCGGATCAACCTGCGGATCGCCTTCCCGGAGATGGGGGACGCGGAGGCGCATCGGATCATCCGGGCGTGCTACCGGAATATGGGAACCTCCGCCGCGGAGTTCGTCCACCTCCCGAAGATGGACGCGGCGTACATCCGTGAGCACTTCCGGATCGAAGGCGCGGTGCACATCCGGGTATCCCTGGAGGAAAGGAACCGGCCGGCGATGGTGATGACCGGGCACTTCGGGAACTGGGAACTGCTGTCGCACGTCTACGGTTCCGTGATCGCCCCGGCGGCGTTCATCGTTCGCCCGTTGAAGAGCGAAATCCTCGACCGGATCATAACGGAGCGCAGGGAGTGCGTCGGCAACACGGTCATCCGTAAAGAGGACTCGGTGAAGGACTTGATGAGGGTCCTGCGAAAGAGGATCCTCCTGGGGATCCTCATCGACCAGAACGTCGACCGGGGCAAGGGGATTCTCGTGGACTTCTTCACGCGGAAGGCGTACACGACCTTCGGAATCGCACGCCTCGCGCTGGCGATGAACGCCGCGATCCACCCGGGATTCATCTTCCGGGATCCCTCCAGGAAGTTCCACCACGTGGTTCGCTTCGGTCCCCCCATCGCGATCGACCCCTCCGCACCGCGCGAGGAAGAGGTGGCCCGGGTCACCCGGCGCTGCAACGAAGAGCTGGAGAAGGTGATCCGCGAGGCCCCCGACCAGTGGATGTGGTTCCACCGGCGCTGGAAGACGCGCCCCGTCGGGGAGCCGAAGATCTACGAGGGTCTGCAGTGAGGGGGATCGTCTTCCTCGACCGGGACGGCACCCTGATCGAGGATACCGGATACCTCCGCGATCCGTCGGCCGTCCGGATCCTGCCCGGGGCCGCGGAGGCGTTGCGAACCCTTTCCCGGGAGGGCTTCCTCCTCGCGGTGGTCTCCAACCAGGCCGGGCTGGCGAAGGGGAAAATCACCGGGGAGGAGATGGAAGCCGTCCACCGGCGGTTCGTTTCCGCGTTCGATGCGGAGGGAGTCGTGTTCGACGCGGTCGAGTATTGCCCGCACCACCCGGAAGGGGGGGTGGAGGCGTATCGGCGGACGTGCGGATGCCGGAAGCCGGCGACGGGGCTCGCCGAGGAGATCCTTCAGCGGCTCCGGGTGCCGGATTCGTGCCCCCGCTTCGTCGTCGGTGATAAAATGAGCGACGTTTCGATGGGGGTTCGCCTCGGGGCCGCGACGGTCCTGGTCGGCACCGGATACGGAATCGCGGAGAAAGACTCGGGGGAACGGGCGGGGATCGCCCCGGACGTCTTTCTCCCGGGAATGCGGGAGGCGGCCGGATGGATCGCGGCGCACGGCACATCGTGACGGGACGGGTCGGCAAAGGGGTATCGGCGTTCCTTCTCCTCGCCCTTCTGCTGGTCGGGGCCGGCTGCCACCGGTATGAGCGCGGTGAGCCGCCACCGTCGTCCGGGACGGTGCAGGGCGAGCGTGCGGGCGACAACACCGTTTCCGCCCCGGTGCCGGTGTGGCTCCCTCCTGCCGTGCCGATGGACGGGACGGGGAAGGAGGCCGCCACCCCGCCTCCCGCCGCCACGCCGCCCGCCACAACGGCGGCTGCCATCACGCCGCCCGACGCAACGCCGCCCGACGGGCCGGAGGCGGTTGCCCTCCCGGCGGCCCCGACGCCAGAGGTGAAGCCGGAGCCCGGCCCATCCCCCCCGCGCGACAGCGCCCGCTCCGAATCGCCGCCTCCGGCCCGCAAGCAGAAGCCGGCCGTCCCGCCGCGCCCGGTTCCGGCGGAGTCGCCGAAGGGCCCCCACGACGCGTCTCCCCCGGGGTGGGCGAAGGGCCCCGAGGAGCTCGTCTACCGCGTCGATTTCATCGGCATCACGATGGGCTATGCGCGGTTCCGATACGATGGAAAGGTCTCCATCGACGGAAAGCCGGCGTACCACCTGAACGTGCGGGCCTGGACCTCCGGGATCCTCTCGTTCATCTACCCGATCAACGAGACGATCGACTACTATCTCGACACGGAGACGATCGCCCCGATACGGCAGGAGTTCACGCAGCGCGGGAAGGGAAAGGAGGACGACGTCGCGCTCTACAACCAGGAGACCGGGAAGATCACGTACCGCTACCGACAGACCGGGAAGATCCGGAAGCAGGTGGACACGATCCCATCCGTCTACGACCCGGTGAGCGTCGCCTACTATTTCCGATGGAGGGACCTGGGGCTCGAGAATTCCCCGCGGAACGTCTACGCGGGCCGGAAGTTGTACCAGATCTCCTCGCGCCTTCTCGGGAACGAGCGGATCCACACGGAACACGGGGATGTGGACACGATCGCGGTCCTCCCGGTGATCCGCAGGGACGGGAAGCCCGACGACAAGGGGGATCTGAAGATCTGGTTCTCAAGCGACGAACGGCGCGTTCCGGTGCGCCTGTACGCGAAGTTCCATAAAATCAAGGACTGGACGCTGGTCGGCGAACTGGTGCAGCCGACCGGGAAGACGGGGGGGTAGGCGATGGCGATGGACAAGGAGCTGCTCGAGATCCTGGCGTGCCCGAAGTGCAAGGGGGAGCTTCAACTCACCGTCGACGAGAGCGAGCTCCGGTGCGACGCGTGCCGGCTTTCCTACCGCGTCGACGACGGCATTCCCATCCTCCTGA
>Ga0210098_1000281_pt1 | contig 17184 bp, 18 predicted proteins | sample Joice_ThreeSqA_D_FD_184870 | JGI IMG/M metagenome (GOLD analysis project Ga0210098, IMG submission 184870) | Wetland microbial communities from San Francisco Bay, California, USA, that impact long-term carbon sequestration - Joice_ThreeSqA_D1... | ecosystem: Environmental > Aquatic > Marine >...
CCGCAGGCGTGCCCCAACCCGGGCAACGCATCCATCTCGCACAGGAACGCAACGGCGGGCCGTCCTTTCCCGAAGGCGAATTCCGCGCGGAAGGCTGTCTCCATCCCGGCCACGCCGCGCCGGACGCGAAATCCCCTCTCCGACAGGAATGCCGAGAGGGTTTCCGAGGTGCGGGTCTCTTTCAGGGGGAGTTCGGCGTACGACGTGATCTCGTGCAGCATCCGGGCGGCCCGGGGGGCAAGCCGGTCCGTGATCGTCAGGATTTTTTTTCTCGCGGGGTCCATGGGCGCTCGCGCTTTCCTGCGGAACAGGACGGATGATACCACAACAGGACGGAGCCCACCCGCTCCGAAGGGGCTTGCGTTTCCCACTCCCATCTTCTATCGTTCTCATACCCCATGTATCGTTCCCGTACCCCATGACCCGCTGGAAATCGTTCTCCGTCCAGACCCGCCGCGAGGCGGTGGATGCCGTCACCCAGTTCTTCGTCGCCCACGGTTCCCTCGGGACGGCCCACGACGAGCAGCTGCTGGGCGCGGAAGGGGACCCTGCGGATCCGATCCCCCCTCCGCCGCAGGTAACCCGCCTTACGGCGTATTTCCCATGGGACACCGACCTCCACGCCCTCAAGCAGGCGTTCCTCGATCTCATCCCGCTACTTTCGGAGGAGTTCGGGTCCGGTCCGGAGGCGTTCAGCGACGCCACCGAGATCACCGACACGGGGTGGGCGGAAAAGTGGAAGGAGCATTTCCACGCCCGGAAGATCGGCCGGAAGATCGTGATCAAGCCTTCCTGGGAGACGGTCGCGGCGGGAGAGGATGAGGTGGTGCTGACGGTCGATCCCGGCCAGGCCTTCGGAACAGGAACCCACGAGACCACGCGAATGTGCCTGCGGATGATCGAGGACGTGTTCGACCTCTCCCCGCCCCCCCGTGACGCCCTCGACGTCGGGACCGGAACGGGGATCCTCGGGATCGCCGCGGCGCGCCTCGGCGCGGCGCGTGTCCTCGCGGTCGACACCGACCCTGTGGCGATCGACGTCGCCGCGAGAAACGCCGTGGAGAACGGCGTGGCGGATGTGTTCCGTGCAGAGACCACTCCCCTGTCCGCGATCTCCGGCACCTTCGACCTGGTCCTGGGGAACCTGATCGCCGAGATCCTGACGGATATGGCGCCCGAACTCCTGCGGCGGACGACCCCGGGCGGGCACCTTATCCTCTCCGGCATCCTTGCGGAGAAGAGCGGCTGGGTGGTCGAGGAGTTCGCGAAATACGGCGCCGTCCTTCGCGCCGAATCCGTCGACGGGCAATGGACGGCCCTCCTCTTCCGCCGGGGGGAATGATCCGTAGCGGGGAAACGCGATGCCGACCTTCTTCGTCGACCGAAAGAACCTCTCCGGCGACACCGCCATCCTCTCCGGGACGGAGGCGGGGCACATGCTCCGCTCCCTGCGCCTCTCCGTGGGCGACTCCTTCTTCGCCTTCGACGAGGATGGGAACCGGTACCGGATGCGGATCCTCGAGGCGACGTCGCGCTCCCTGCGGGCCGAGATCCTCGAGTCGTTCCCGCCCGACCCTCCGCCGGACGTCGCCGTCTCACTTTTCGTCGGGATCCCGAAGGCCGACAAGATGGACTTCATCCTCGAAAAGGCGACGGAGCTGGGCGTCTCGCGGGTGATCCCGTTCCGGTCGTCCCGCACCATCCCCCGCATCGACCCGGCCGATGCCCGGAAACGGCTTTCACGGTGGGAACGGGTGGCGCTGGCCGCCGCGAAGCAGTGCGGCTCCGGCCGCGTCCCGGAGGTGTCCGGGATCGTCCCGTACCCCGAGGCGCTGCGTCGCGCTGCGGAACACGAAGGAAAAGTCGTATTCTACGAAGGCGAAGGGACGTTTTCCCTGAAGCGGGTCCTCTCGGGGATGGGAGGGGTCCGCACCGTCGCGCTGATCGTCGGCCCCGAAGGCGGGTTCTCCCCGGACGAAGTCCGGGATGCGGTGGCGTCGGGGTGCCGGAGCGCGGGCCTGGGGAGCCGGATCCTTCGCGTCGAGACGGCTGCGCTCGCGGTTCTCTCCATGGTGATGTACCATTTCGAAAAGGAGTCCGCGTAGCGAATGGAACCGTCGATGGAACATCCCCCCTATGCCGGGTTCTGGTCGCGCGCGGCGGCCCGGATCATCGACCTGGTCATCATCATCGCGGTGTTCAACCTGATCTACCTGCTGGACCGGCTCGGGGCGGACGCGGGGCTGTGGACGGGCATGGGACTGGGGGAGGAGAACCCGACCGCCGCGGGATTCTCCATGACCAACGTCCTTCGCGGCCTCTTCTTCCTCACGTTCCCCGTTTTCTACTACGTCTATCTCCACGCGGTGTACGGGCAGACGTTCGGCAAGATGGCGTTGAAGATCAGGGTGGTGAACGAGGACGGGACGCCCCTCGATACCCGGAAGTCGTTCCTGCGGTGGCTGGGGTATTTCCTGTGCGATCTGACATTCTACATCGGGTACCTGTGGGCCGCCTTCGATCCCCGAAAGCAGGGGCTGCACGACAAGGTGTGCAAGACCGTCGTCGTCCGGACCGACGTGCCGTTCCCCCTTCCCGTGACGGCGGAGCCGGATGCCCCGTCCGAAGGATCGCCGGCCGATCCGGCCTCCCTTGACACCGGGGAGAGCCCGCCGCTATAATCCACGGTTCCTCCAGGTGGCCCTTTAGCTCAGATGGTAGAGCAGAGGACTGAAAATCCTCGTGTCCCCAGTTCAATTCTGGGAGGGGCCACCATGAAAATCAAGGGGGGTTGGCCATCATCGGCCAACCCTTTTTTTTCGTTGCCGGAAAACAGATGGCGCGGTCCCGCCCCGACGGTTCGGACCTACCGGCCCGGCAACCGTTCCGCTTCCCGGAAACTGTCCTCTGCCTCCTTGCGCCTGCCGAGTTTCTCGTAGATTATTCCCTGTAATTGCCACGCCTTTGCGTACTTCGGATCCATCCGCAGGGATTCGCGAATATAACCGATCGCCTCCTGGAGCAGGCCCAGTCTGGCGTGGGCTACGCCCAGGTTGTACCAGGCGAGCGCGTTCCCCGGCTTGATCCGCACCGTTTCGAGGAAATAACCGATCGCCTCCTGAAGTTGTCCCTGTTTGGCGGAAGCCAACCCCAGGTTGTACCAGGCATTGACATACGTCGGATCGATCCTCAGGACTTCCCTGTAATACCCGATGGACTCCTGAACCCGCCCAAGCTTCCCGGAGGCCACGCCCAGGTTGTACCAGGCATGGGCGTACTCCGGCTTGATCCTCAACGCTTTTTGGTAACAAATCACGGCCTCCTGAGGCTTGCCGGACTCTTCGTATGCCGCTCCCAGGTTCGTCAACGCCATCCAGTTCTTCTCCGTTACGGCTACCGCGTGCGAATAGAGCGTGACGTTATCGCGCCAGTAACCCGCCTGGATCCATGCGGCGGCGGAGAGCGCCACCACGACCGCTCCTCCCGACGCCCAAAGGACGGGCCGTCGCCATCGCCACCCGGAAAGGGAGTCGGAAATGCCCCACGCCACGGCGATAAACACCCCGACCAGTGGCACGTACGTGTATCGGTCCGCGTGCGCCGCGCCACCAACATGCACCAAACCGATCACCGGTACCAATGTCCCTAGGTACCACAGCCACCCTGCGGCAAGATACGGCCGCCGCTGCCTTTCCCTCAGGGCCAGGAAAGAGATCCCCGCCAGAAGCAGTACCGCTCCAGAGATCTTCCAGGCGGGGATGCCGGCCCCGACGGTTGCCGGGTGGGGATAGAATATGGCAAGCGGTGCGGGCCAGACCGCCTTCCACAGGTACGCCACGTAAGACACCAACGCGTTGGACACCCTGAGTCCAAGGGGAATCACATCGAGGGAAGAGATGGCTTTCCCCCTCCCCTGGGCGACGTAGGTGATGATGCAGGACACGGTTGACAGCCCGAGCAACGGCGTCTTTTCCAGGATCCGCCGGCCAAGCGTGGGCACGGAAAGCCGCCCCAGCGGCCACCCGTCCAGCAGAAGAAGAACGAACGGCAGCGTCACCAGCATCGGCTTGCACATAAGCCCCAGTGCGAAGAATACGAACACGGGCAGGTACCGCCGGACGGACGGTCTCCGGACATATCCCAGATAGGCGCCCATCGTCAGCAGCCAGAACAGGGTGGAAAGTACGTCCTTGCGCTCCGCCACCCACGCCACCGACTCCACGTGCAGCGGGTGCACGGCGAAAAGGGCCGCAACGAAAGCGCTCTGCCAGAGTCCTCCCGTCATCCGCCACAGGACCAGGAACAGCAACACCGTGTTCGCCAGATGGAACAGCACGTTCACCCGGTGATGCCACCCGGCGTCGAGACCGAACAGCTGCACGTCGGTCATGTGCGAAATCCAGGTCAGCGGATGCCAGTTCGCCGCATCGAACGTTGTAAACGCCCAGGAAACCCCCTCCTTCGACAGACCTCCCCGGACGTGAGGATTTTCGTAAACGTATACATCGTCATCGTAATTGATGAACGGATGCCTCCCCACCTGTCCGAAGACAAGAAGGACCAAAAGGGACAGCCCCGCGATCACGAGGATCGGAACGACAGGGGAAGGAACCGCCTTCGCGGAAATGGAAGTGCCGGGATCGCGTTTTTTGCCCGATGGGCTTTTCCCCACGTTCCTTGCCGCCCTTTCCCTTATGGACACCGTGGTGAATAATGTCCCCAGCGATTATTCCATATCGCCGGTGGATCTCACAGCCGGGGGATTGCATGCTTCACGGGAAATATATCGTTGTGGTTATGCCCGCCTACAATGCGGAGAAGACCCTCCGCCGAACCTGGGACGAACTGCCGCACGACATTGTGGACGAGGTTGTCCTGGTCGACGACGCTTCGAGCGATTCGACCATCAAGGTGGCACGGGAGTTGGGAATCAAGACCATCGCGCACCCGAAGAACATCGGGTACGGCGGCAACCAGAAAACGTGCTACCGGGAGGCATTAAGGCTCGGTGCGGACGTCGTCGTCATGATCCACCCGGATTACCAATATTCGCCTCGCCTTGTGACGGCCATGGCGTCCATGATCGTATCGGGACATTACGATGTCGTACTGGGATCGAGGATCCTGGGAGGCAACGCGATCAAGGGGGGAATGCCGCGCTACAAGTACGTCGCGAACCGGTTCCTTACCTTATTCGAAAACCTGGCGCTTGGCGTGAAGCTTTCCGAATATCACACGGGATTCCGGGCATATCGTCGTGAGGTTCTGGAAACGATTCCATTAAAAAAAACCTCGAACGACTTCGTCTTCGACAACGAGATTCTTGCCCAGGCGGTCCACTTCGGGTTCCGGATCGGTGAGATCAGCTGTCCGACCCGGTATTTCGACGACGCTTCGTCGATCAACTTTCCCCGGAGCGTCCGGTACGGGATCGGCGTACTCGCCACAGCCGCCAAGTTCCTTCTCCGGAAAGCGGGGGTTGCCAGGCCGGCGCTGTTCGAAAAGTAACGGGGGGTTGCTCGGATGCCCCCATCTTCCGGCAGACCTCGGTGCCGGCGTCCCCGCCTCCGCGTCCCGCAAAGCCAGGGCAATCTGCTCCTCCGAGAGGGTATCGGGACGAGAGGGCGGGGTTGCAAACCCCGCCCTTTCTTTTTCCGCAGTCCCGTGCAATTATCAAAGAGCACAGATCCTCCTACCGTCGCACTTTGAATCACGTGGGACATTCCCCAGAGGAGCTCCAAACGATGAAGAGGTTCACTGAAGCGCGGGGCATCCTCTAGGGCTCATTTTTCCCCAGGGGGCGACATGATCCTGAGAACCAGCGTAGTGGCATTTTTCCTGCTGACTTCATGCGCCCGCACACAGTTCGTCGCTCTCCAACCCATTGCAGAGCAGGCGCGAGTCATAACAAGTTTCAAGACGGAAATACCCGTAACCAAGACAGTCGGCGAAACCATGATTGAACGCGTGTACCTGCAAATCTATCCGGGGTTTGTGGCAACGGAAGATTTTAATATCCCGAAAGTTTCCATGTTAAAAACATCCCCTCCTCCGTTCTTCAAGGGGGCAAGATGGAGGTGCATGCAACGTATATCAGAAGATATTTATGCGTGTTCTACAATTACATATGATCGATCAATCGCGCCGGGCCAGCAAAATTATGAACTCGCAATTAATAAATCAGGAGAGGTCATCGGTGTTGTCGAAGAGATATTCGGAGACTTAATAAAATTCGAAAAAGTTATTAGCGGAAAATTACTTCCCATTGATGTGCCAAACAGCAAATCAAATAAACAGGAATGGATATATTCCGGACTATCGGATAGCATCGTCGAAATTTCCTATCGCGAATACAGAAATGAGTTCCCCATCCCTGTCTTCACTCAAGATCTCACCTATGACATCGCAATTTCCCGAGAGATTGCGTTAAGAGATCTACGGGTTGAGATATTGTACGTGACGCCATCGACCATCAATTTCTTGGTGAAAAAGTAGTACAGTCCCGGACGGGGCCGCAAACACCGCCCTTTCTTTTTGCGCATCTGAAGATTATTTAATAGACCCTTCTAAAGCTACGGCTACAGCACGCCCCCCCCAAAATCAATTTTCGCCAAGCAATATCTGCTGCTTGGCGGGATATTTGTGCAGCGAAAATAAATGCAGGTGATTAATCACCATAAATAAACATCGGATTTTATTTTATCTGAAAACAATACCAGGGGTTGGACTGAAGTCTCTGTCGTCGGCGATTCACCGGCGAGAGCGTCACTTTCCCGGATGCTTCGCCTTCCACTCGCGGGTCATCTTTTGGGCTTCCATGAGATTTTCGGGAGTCAACTTGCTTGCGGCCAGATCCCTTGATCTTGAGAATTTCTTCCGGTCCTCACCAGCACTGCCCGAAGCGGCCATACTCAGGAAACAATATGCCTGGACAGGGTCCCGAGGAACACCTTGCCCTTTGAAGTACGCGACGCCGAGGTTGAACTGGGCAATCGTCAGTCCCTGTTCCGCGGCCTTCCGGGTCCACTTCGCAGCCTCCGCGTAATTCCGCGGGACGCCCCGACCTTTGAAATACGCGACGCCGAGGTTGGACTGGGCCGACGCGTCCCCCATTTCCGCGGCCTTCCGGTACCACTTGACGGCTTCGGCAGGATCCCGCGGGACACCCTCCCCTTTCATATACATCTGCCCGATGTTGTTGTGAGCGGCCGCGTACCCGTGATCTCCGGCCATCCTGTACCACTTCAATGCCTCCGCGAAGTCCCGGGGCACACCCCGACCAAAGTAATACGCCTCTCCCAGCGCATACTGGGATTTCGCGTCCCCTGCTTCCGCTTGTTTGCGAAGGGTCTTCCTGTCGGCGGAAAATGTGGGGGTGGTCAGTAGACTCAATATCGCGGCCGCCAGGAGAATCACACGGAAGGGTGTTCCTTGGATTCCGACCATCGTCCTCCCCGGGGAAGGATGCTGCCTTCCTTGTACCCCATAAACCGGGATCAAGGAAGAGAGAATCCGGGAGGGAGGTAGTATCCCGGAGGCGGCGGGGGAATTCCAGGAGGGGTAAATGCCCCCGTAGCCTCCGGGCTTGTCCCGCGGCCGCGACGGAGGGAGGGGACCACCTTCTCCATCACTGCCGGACGCGGGGTGAAGCGAATCCCGTCTGGATCACATTCCCGTAATTACGAATTTCGAAATCGTCAAAAAACCACCCAATTCCCGTTAAACCCGTAACACTTCCAAGTAAAGCAATTCCCGTACCCACGTCCTTCGCTTCGATAAAGTATCGGGGAATTTCGTCCAGGTATTCCGGTAACGAAAACGGGTATCAGTTGGCAACAGGATACCAATCCTGAAATCGGGACCATGAAGGCAATCGGGATCTATCATTACATGCAGTTGTATTTCCTTATGTTTCCGAAATCCCCCCGTGGCCCTTTCCTTGCAATGTTCATGGTCATGGAAACAGGCGGAGAACGGGTAAAGAAGGTGGAAGGGAAATGAAGATGCGGACCGCCGGATGGGTGCAGCAGTCCAGGTTTGTCGCCCTTGCCCTCGCCCTCGTGCTTCTCGCCTGCATAAACGCCATGGCCTCGGACGTCGAACGGCGGATCCCGGTGACCCGGGACACCTTCGGTAGTGGCTTGACAATGGAGATCTCCCGGGAAGGAACCCGTCAGACCGCGACCCCTTTCCTTACGCTGAACAATCCGACCGCTCAGCGGATCGAGGACCGGGTGGCGAAGCAGATCGACCGGTTGGCGGCGAAGAAGATTCCATCCGAGGCAACCGTCGCGGATCCGGTTCCCGGAATCGGCCTGACCGGAATGCCGCGGGATGATTCCGGCCGACCGGAAACCATCCATTCTTCCCTGCCACCGATGCCCGAGGAGATCACGGTCCGCAGCGTGAAACACTTCCTCAAGGAGCTGCGCGCATCCCGGAAGGGAAAACCGGCCCCGGCCGCCGTCGTCGCGCCCCCGGAGCAGCGGTTCGGGATGGCCGACACCTCGCGGCACTGACGCACCGCTGGTCAGCGGTACTTCCTCCGACGGAACAGGTCCGTCTTCACCGACACAACGCGATCGAGAAACAGGACCCCGTCCAGGTGGTCCATCTCGTGCTGGATCGCCACCGCCTCGAAACCGATCGACTCGATGATCTTCCGCTCGCCGTCGCGGCCGAGGGCGTCGACGAGCACCCACTGGGCGCGCTGGACGTTGGCGGTGTAGTCCGGTACGCTCATGCACCCCTCCCGGACGATCTGCTTCCCCCCCATCGCCAGGATCTCGGGGTTGATCAGGACCAGAAGCCCGTGGTTCTCCTCCTGGCTCCCGCGCCGATGCGCGGAAACGTCGACGATCACGATGCGCCGGAGCATCCCGACCTGGGGGGCGGCGATCCCCACGCTCCCGGGGGAGCAGCGCATCGTCTCCAGCAGGTCGTCGATGAACGCAGACACCTCGGCGCTCACCCCCTCGACGGGGGCGGCCTTCTCCTTGAGGACGGGGTCGGGAAAAATGCGGATGGGGAGAACGGCCATGGAGGATCCGGACTATAACTCCAGGGATTCGATCGGGCGGACGGAGATGGAGACGGAGAGCTCCTTCCGGATCTTGTCGAAGTCACGCTCGATTTCCTTCATGTCGACGCTCTCCGGGATGTCCACCTCGAGGACCATCATGTAGACGGGGCGGTCCTTGGCGCCGACCACCTGGGTGTTGAGGTCGGTCACGTTCACGTTGAGTCGGGCCAGCTCCCGCGCCACGGAGTAGACGATCCCGGGACGGTCCGCGCCGTACACCGAGATGATGTGCGGTCTGCCCTCGAACCCCTTTTCCCGGGAGACTTCCTCGTCCTTCAGCGCGTGCAGGGAGACCGTCAGCTTCATGCTGGTCCGCACCGAATCGAAGAAAGGGTTGATCTCCGCGGCCGAGGAGAATTTCGCGTTCGCGATCACGAGGATCATCGCGAACTGCCCGGAGAGGATCGTGCAGGTGGAGTCCTCGATGTTGCAGCCGAGTTCGAAGAGGACGCGGCTCACCTCCGCGACGATCCCCGGCCGGTCCCTGCCCACAACGCTCAGCGCGAAATGTCCCATCCCTGCGGCCCTCCTCCCGTCGTAAGGATGATCGGATGAAAATGATACCACGCCCCCGGATGCGGGATGCGGAAGGGGCGATATTGTGCCCCGGCCGGGTCAGTGGGGGAGGATGGAAAAGAGACTCCCCGCCGACAGGATCCGGATCCGCTTTCCGCGGACGTCGATCAGGCCGTCGTTCTGCAGTTTCTTGAGCGTCCGGGAGAAGGTCTCCGGAACGGTCCCCAGCCGGGAGGCGAGCACGTTCTTGCCGATCGCCAGTTCGAACTCCGCCCCGTCCTTCGCGGGGATGCCGCGCGCCTTCAGTTCCTCCGAGAGATAGAAGACCAGACGCGTCTCCACGTCCTTCAAGGAAAGGCTCTCGGCGAGATCGGTCATCCGCTTGAGCCAGCGGGACAGGGACGCCAGCATCCGGATCGCGACTTTCGGATGGCGCTCCAGCAGGTCGACGAACGGGCGCTTCGGGAGGAAAAGAAGTACCGTGTCGGTGAGCGCCTCGGCGTGCGCGGGATAGCCACCGCCCTCGAAGATCACCGCCTCGGCGAACGTCTGCCCCGCTTCCAGGACGTGGAGGATCTGCTCCTTCCCCTCTCCGGAGAGCTTGAACACCTTCACTTTGCCGGAGGCCACGATGAAGAACCCGTCGGCGCGGTCCCCCTCCCGGAACACGGCCTCCTTCTTAGCGAAACGCCGGGAAACGGCCAGACCGTCGAGCCTCAGGAGATCGTCGTCGGGCAAGGTACCGAACAGGGGCGTCTTCCGGAGGATGTCGATCGTCTTGGGGGTCATGCTACCATTCTGATGGATCGGCGGACCGCGTCAAGGCGGGAATTGCGCGGGCGAATCCGATCTTCGGGGGGAGGTGGAGGCGATGGTGAAGGTCGGTTTTGTCGGACTGGGCATCATGGGGGAGCCGGGTGATCCACATGGGCGCCACGGGAATGGCGGCCCACATGAAGCTTATCTTCAACCAGATCTTCGGGACGATTCTTTGCGTCTTCGCCGAAGGCGCGCTGACGGGGATGGCAGCGGGGCTGCAGGCGGAAAAGATCCTCGCCGTACATGCGACCCGCCGTCGAAACCGGGGAGGCGATGGGGATCCCGACGCCGGTAACGAAAGCCGCGTGCGGCCTGTTCGGCGCGGCGCGGGACAAGGGGTTCGGCGACCGGGACCTCTCCGCGGTCCTGAGGGCGCTGACCGACCTGTAGCGCCTAGTGCGGCGTCTCCCGGTGCGATTCGAGGGAGAGATACGCCCGCTCGAGCCCCGACTGCAGCCTCCGGTTCCCGGGATCGATCTCGATCGCTGCACGGTACTCCCGGATCCCCTCGTCGAGTCGACCGCAGCCGCAGTAGGCGGCGGCGAGGTTCCCCCGCGTCGAGGCGTTCCACGGCTCCAGCTCCACGGCCTGCCGGGCCTCCGCGATCGCCTCCTCGTACCTCCCCTGCCCTGCCAGGAGAACGCTCAGGTTTTCCCGGGCGGCCGCCATCTCCGGATCGAGTTCGAGCGCGCGGCGGTACTTCGCGATCGCCTCCTCTTGCCGCCCCAACCTCTGCAGGGAGACCCCGGCGTTGTAGTGCACGTCGGGCAACCCCGGGTAGAATCGCTTCGCCTCGCCGTACAACCGGAGCGCTTCCTCCTCCCGCCCTTTCCGGGAATACCCGGCGCCTAGGGTCTTCAGGAACACTCCCACCATCTCTGTGTTGGAGAGGGAGACCAGGTACGGCCTTCCGGGACGGATCCGGAACACCCTCCGGTACCGTTCGTCTCCCCAGGAGGCGCCGCCATCGGCGAACTCGACGTTCCGCCGGATCGTTTTCCCCTCATACCGGACGAAACAGTGGGACGGGACGTACACCCCCCGAAAGGGAACGCCCAGCCGGTCCGCGATGGAAAGGTAGAGCATCGAAAGGCCCAGGCAGTTCCCCTTTTTCCGGGCAAGGACCGTCTCGAGGAGATAGTTCCCGGGATCCGAGGGCGACCTGTCGTAGACGAACCCTTCCTCGATCAGGAGAACGCGCCGGAATGCGTCGACGATCTGGGCTTCATCGGAGGCGCGCCTCACCTCGGGACGGAGGCGATCCGCCAACCGTTGGATCTCGTGCTTCACCAGCGACGGATCCACCGGGAGACCGAGGAGCTCTCGGCTCCCCCGGGCGGAATCCCGAAGCACATCGGAAAACCAGGGGGACGCTTTCGGGGAATCGGGGGAAGGAACTGCGTGCGCCGCGGCGCCGGCACGTACGCCGCCGCAAAGCAACACGAACAAGATCGCAAGCGTCGCGGCTACGGTTCCCCGTTTCACTGAACCCACCCTCCCAGGGCGCCGCCAAGGTTTTTCTTACCTTTCCATCATACCCCGCGTCTCCTGCAGAGTGCACTCCCAAAAGGAACGACGCCGGGAAGGATGCTTCCCGGCGCCGTAGTTCCCTTGCGATAACAATGCGTTGCTACGCTACTCGCCGGCCTGGATGTTGGGGAGGCCCCGGAGCTCCGGTGAAGAGTTCTGCGCGGACACGTCCATGTTCACCCACCCCTCGCTATCCACCTTCGCACTCCTGGAGCCATCGGGCAACGCCCCGGTCTCCACCGGCTCGCGGATCTCTCCCGCACTCTGATGCTCCATCCCCGGCCCCGTCCCCTGTTCCACCCCCTGATACGGCTGGCTCGTGGCGGAAGAATTCGCCGGTCCGTACGTGTCCATCCCGTGGTCGTCCGCCAAGGCGGCGACCGCCATGCTTCCCATCAATACAACGACTGCCAGTGCGTAAAGCGCACTTTTACTTGTCATTCCAATGCCCTCCCTTGCGGTCCGTCGGTTGGATGACGATTGCCGACACCTTCTACAGGGTATGAGATGGCCGGCCACAGCGGGGAGTTGCAAGCTGGAAACATTTTCGGATTCGGAAACGGAGCCGATTCTTCCGGTGCGCTTACTCTTCCCGCCCGGCCACGAGGACCGAGATGTTCAGGCGGTGCCGCAATTCGTCGATCGTCGACCCGTGCAGCCAGTCGGAGAGGCCCTTGTGGCCGTGGGACCCTACGACGAGCAGTTCCACGCCGTGCCTCCGGACGATCTCCGGGAGGACGCGGACGGGGTCGCCGAACCCGAGTTCGGCCTCCGCCTGGATGTCGTGCATGCCCAGAGCGATCGTGTACCGCCGGAGCCGGTCGAGATCCTTCCTGCTTTCCGTGTCGGTGATCTCCCCGCCCATCGCGGCCGCGCCCGCGCTCTCGACGCAGTGGACCAGCAGCAGGGGGCATCGGTTCGCCGCGGCGAGACCCGCGGCCCGGGAGAGGACCTCGGCGTCCGCTTCCCCGAAATCGAGCGCCGCCGCGATCTTCCGGAACGGCGATGCGGGCTCCACCCGCTCCACCGCCGGACGGTGGACGTCGTGGGGGAGCCGCTTCTTGCGCGCCGCGAAGAAGAACGGCTCCACCACGATGTAGACCAGCAAGGCTCCGATGGCGAGAGCGAAGGGGAGGGCCGCGTACCGGGCCGCGGCGCCCGCGGCCCCCCCTTTCGTCAGCCAGGCTCCGACCCCGTCGATCACCAGCATCACGTTCAGGACGATGATTATCCCCGCGCACGTCCACGACAGCCCCTTCACCCACGGACGGATCACGAACGCCCCCATCAGTTCCCGGTCGCTCACCATGTGGATGAGGGGGATCACCGCGAACGACAGCTGCATCGACAGGAGCACTTGACTGAAAACGAGCAACTCTCCCGTCGCCCCCTCTCCGGCCAGAACGATGACCGCCACGGTGGGGACGATCGCCATCGCGCGGGTCAGGAGACGGCGGAGCCACGGCCGCAGCCGGATGTTCACGAACCCCTCCATCACGATCTGCCCCGCGAGCGTCCCGGTGATCGTCGAGCTCTGGCCCGCGCAGATCAGGGCCACGGCGAAAACGATCGGGGCGAGCCCGCTCCCCACGAGGGGGGCGAGAAGCCGGTGGGCGTCCTCGATCGAAGCGACCTCCTTGTGGCCCGACCGGAAGAAGACCGCCGCCGCCATCACCAGGATCGCCGCGTTGATGAAGAAGGCGATGTTCAGCGCCACGACCGAGTCGATGATGTTGTATTTGAGGGACTGGTGGATCCCCTTCGCGGTCTTCACGACCTTGCGCGATTGGACGAGGGAGGAATGAAGGTAGAGGTTGTGCGGCATCACGGTCGCCCCGAGGATGCCGATCGCGTAGTACAGTGCGTCCCGGTCCGGCAACGAGGGCAGGAATCCGCGCGCGATCCCCGGAAGGTCCGGGCGGGAGAGGACGATCTCGAGCAGGAAGCACCCCCCGATGGTCCCGACGAGGACGACGATGAACGCCTCCATCTTCCGGATCCCCGCCTGGTGGAGGAACAGGATGAGGAACGTGTCCAGCGCCGTGATGAGGACCCCGTACATCAGCGGGAGGCCGAAGAGCAGCTGCAGCCCGATCGCCGACCCGATCACCTCGGCGAGGTCGGTCGCCCCGATCGCCACCTCGCACAGGACCCAGAGCGACACGTTCACCACGCGGGGGTACCGGTCGCGGCACGCCTGCGCGAGATCCCTGCCGGAGACCAGCCCCAGGCGCGCCGAGAGGGACTGGAGCAGCACGGCCATCAGGTTCGACATCAGGAGGACCCAGATCAGTGCGTACCCGTAGCGCGACCCGGCGGCGATGTCCGTGGCCCAGTTCCCCGGGTCCATGTACCCGACCGACACGAGGTACGCCGGTCCGGCGAACGCGAGGAGGCGCCGGAAAACCCCGCGCGATGCCGGGATCGTTACGGTCGAGTGGACTTCGGAGAGGGAGTTATCGTCGGGCATCGATCCCCTCCGCCACCGGCAGCTCCAGGGAAAACTCCACGCCCTCTCCCCCCGGCAGGTTCCGGACCGAAAGGGTCCCCTCGTGCTCGTCCGCGATGCGGGAGCAGATGGAGAGCCCCAGTCCCGTCCCGCCGTCCTTCGTTGTGTGGAACGGGTCGAAGATCCGCTCGAGGCTCCCCTCGGGGATCGGCGGCCCTGTGTTCGCTACGCGCACCCGTACGTACTCCTTTCCTCCCTGCCGCTCCGCCCCGAGGGAGAAGGTCAACGTTCCGCCGCCCGGAGCCATCGCCTGCACCCCGTTCAGCGCAATGTTCAGCAGCAGCTGCACCAGCAGGTCCGGGTCCCCCGTCACCTTCGGGAGGCTCCCGGCCCCGCGCGCAGCCACGATCATCTCCACCCCCTCCTGGCGCGCCTGGGTCGACACGAGCGACACGACGCGGTCGATCAAGGATTCCGGCTCCACCGGCCTGCGGTGCGCGGGTATCGGCCGGGCGAAGGAGAGGAACCGGTCGGCGGTCTGGTCGAGCCGGTCGATCTCGGCGATGTGCAGCTCGAGCATCCGCCGCTCCGGCACGCCTTCCGGGACGGCGTCGCGCAGGATCTCGGCGGTCCCCTTCAGGGCGTGGAGCGGGTTCTTGATCTCGTGTGCGATCCCCGCCGTCATCTCGCCCAACGCCCCGAGCTTCCCCGCGCGGATCAGCTGCGCCTCGATCCGCCGCTGCTCCGCGAGGGCGTCCCCCAGCCGGGTCGCCAGCCGTTCCTGCTGCTCCCGCTCGCGACGCTCCCGGTCCACCAGGAGGCCCGCAACGACCGCCACGATATTATAAAGGAGAATTTCAAGCCCCTTCTCGAGTGCGTCGGCCGGGTCCTGCACCAGGAAGCTCGTGTAGGCATGGGGGAGGTAGACCAGGGAGGCGAACACCGAAACGGTGACCCCGCCGCGCAAGCCGCCGGAAAAGGCGGCGAACAGGATCGGCAGGTAGTAGAGCCGGCGGAGGAGGTCGTGCCCCCACGGGTGCTGCGCCCCGGTACGGTAGTGCAGAACTGTGATCACGAGGCACGGAATCCACGCGGAGAGCACCATCTTCGTCGTGAAGATCGGCCGCAGGTCCTCCAGCACCCCCTGGGCGATCCCTCCACGCGCGCGTTCAGGCATCGCGGCGAAGACCGTACTTCCCGATCCGGTAGACGAGGATGTGCCGGGGGATCCGTAGGAACAAAGCCGCCTGCGTGATGTTCCCCCCCTTCAGCCGCAGCGCACCCTCGATCACCCGCTTCTCGAGATCCACCAGGGAAAGTCCCTCGGCCGGAAGCGGGGGGAACGCGGCGGAAGCGTCTTCCGCGGTCCCCGCGCCCGATCCTCCAGGCACAGGCGGGAGATCCTCAATGGAAACCTCCTCCCCGCGGCAGAGGATGACCATTCGCTCGCAGGCATTCTTCAGCTCCCGCACGTTGCCCGGCCACGGGCGCCTCGAAAGCTCGGCGATCACCGCGGAGGGGACCGTGATCTCCCGTCCGCCGGCGAATTCGGTGACGAAGCATTCGACCAGCGTGGGGATGTCGTCCGGGCGCTCCCGCAGCGGCGGGACGGCCAGCTCGACAACGTCCAACCGGTAGTAGAGATCCTCCCGGAAGGAACCGTCCCGGATCCGCGCGCGCAGGTCCCGGTTCGTGGCGGTCAGGATGCGGACGTCCACCGGCACCGGTACGTCGGTTCCCACCGCGTCCACCACCCTCTCCTGGAGCGCCCGAAGCAGCTTCCCCTGAAGCGCCAGCGGGATCTCGGCGATCTCGTCGAGGAAGAGGGTCCCTCCCGCCGCCTGCCGGAACCGCCCGGTGCGGTCGCGCACGGCCCCCGTGAAGGCGCCGCGGGCGTGCCCGAACAGCTCCGACTCGAGCAGCTCCGCCGGGATCGCCGCGCAGTTTACCGCCACGAACGGCCCCTCGGCACGGTGGGACCGCACGTGGATCCGCCGGGCGAGGACCTCCTTCCCCGTGCCGCTCTCTCCCGTGATGAGGACGGTCGCTTCACTTGCGGCCACGCGATCGGACAACTCGAGCAGGCGCCGCATCGCCGCGGAGACGGAGACGATGTCCCGCCCGACACCGGAGGCGCGGATCCGCAGGTCGCGCACCTCGGTGGCCAGCCGGCGCCGGTCGAGCGCCTTCTCCACCGCGAGCAGGAGCTGGTCCCGGTGGAACGGCTTCCCGATGAAGTCGTACGCCCCCTCCTTCATCGCCGCCACGGCGGTCTCGACGTTCCCGAAGGCGGTGATGACGAGGACGGGGACGTCGGGCGACCCGGTCCGGATCTTACGGAGCACTTCCATCCCCGAGATGCCCGGCATCTTTAGGTCGGTGATCACGAGATCGAAGGGGGAGCCCGCGAACGCGGAAAGGCCTTGCGCCCCGTCTTCCGCGGAGGTCACTTCATACCCGGCCTTCCGGAGGTTGAACAGCGCCACCTCCCGTCCCGCCGGGTCGTCGTCGATGAAGAGAATCCGTCCTGGCATATCGCCTTCCCCGGCCGGACTTTCCGCCCGTGCCGGTCGAGTTCATTATCCGGTGCGGGACGCTGGAACACAACGATGGAGTGCCTTCTTCCCTTCAGTTAGAAGACGGAACCACGGACCGGAAAACGAATGATTCCGAGGGCGTCCGTCCCGCAAGGTGTGGTATTTTCCAACGAGGACCCGACCTGACGAAAGGATGGGAACGTGCGCTTCCGCCGGTTCGACAAGAAGAAGATCCTGCTGTTCCTGGCGAT
>Ga0210098_1000282_pt1 | contig 17184 bp, 13 predicted proteins | sample Joice_ThreeSqA_D_FD_184870 | JGI IMG/M metagenome (GOLD analysis project Ga0210098, IMG submission 184870) | Wetland microbial communities from San Francisco Bay, California, USA, that impact long-term carbon sequestration - Joice_ThreeSqA_D1... | ecosystem: Environmental > Aquatic > Marine >...
ATCGACCTTTCCCTCTTATCCCTCGCCTTAGTAAGGAGAGGGAAGACAAAAAAAGTCCTCTCCTTTATAAGGAGAGGATTTAGGTGAGGTTAAAACATTAAAAAAAAGATAGCGTTTTATTTTATAATCAAAATAATTTATCAATAAACTAAACGGTACTTTGCCCAAACTCCCAGAGAAATTCCCACTTTCTCAAAAGAACTTACACGAATATTTTTTTTATAAATATTGTATTCCGCATCAATTATCTTTTCGAGAAGCCTTTTATAGATATGCTGCATAGCTCTTGCAGCAAACATTGCCTTCTTATCATCGAGATCGAGGTTTTCTGTAGCAACTTCAAAAAACTTTTCCGCTCTCTCCACTTCGTACTTCATCAGGTTGATAAATCTTTGATCATATTCCTGTTTAAAAATATCTTCTTCACTATAAGAAAATCTTTTAAGATCTTCCTGCGGTAAATAAATTCTTCCCTTAAGAGAATCTTTTTTAATATCACGAAGAATATTTGTTAGCTGCAGCGCAATTCCAAGATTCACAGCAAACTCTTTTGCAGATTTATGCTTATAACCAAAAATCTCTATACACATTAAACCGACAGTGGAAGCAACTCTATAACAATAAAGGCTAAGATCATCAAAAGTTAAATATCTCTTGTTTTGCAAATCCATTTCCATTCCTTTAAGCAGTTCGAAGAAAGGCTCATAAGGAATGTTAAATTTGTGAATAGTATTGCCAAGTTTGTTTAAAAGAAGATAATCCGATTGTCCACTGAAAGCTCTCTCAAGTTCTATACGCCATTTGCGAAGCTTTTCATATTTTACTTCATCAGTATCGTTTCCTTCATCGATTATGTCGTCGGTCTTCCTGCAAAAAGCATAAACAGTATTCATTGCGTCCCTCTTCTCCTCGGGAAGAAGATTAAACGCATAATAAAAACTGCTCTTGCTTGTCTTTGCTATATCTTTTGCTGCATCCATCATATAAACGAAGTTTTAATTGCTAAAGTTAAATACTCTGTCTTACTTATTGTTGGTCTTATATTAATTGTATTATAGTCTATCTTTTTAATTTTTTTTAGTATCAATTCACCGCCTAGTATAGTCCACTCAATTTCAAGTTTTAATTTTCCTTTTAAGTATTTAAGTAATCCTCTTCCTTCCTTAAACAATTCTTCAGTCCGGCTAATATTGTGCCTTAAAAGTTGCTGTAAATTAAGACTATTTTCTTTCAACTCAAATGATTTTTCATCGACACCAAATTTTTGCATCTCGTCTTCAGGCAGGTAAATCCTCCCTTTTTTTAAATCTATAGCTAAATCCTGCCAGAAATTTGTTAATTGAAGAGCGGTGCAAATCTTATCTGAAAGGAAGAACGATTCATCATTTCTTATATTGAACAGTTCGAGTATCAGCCTTCCAACCGGGTTTGCAGAATGTTTACAATAATCGAGAACATCACTAAAATCTTTATAACGTTTCTTAGTTACATCCTGTTTAAATGCTTTAAGAAGATCGTAAAAAAGAGACGTAGTAAGTTTTTTTTCATTAATTGTATTTACCAGTGCAGTTTCAAAATCATTTTGCTGATTTCCATTTAAAGCAGAAGTAAAATTATCTTCAAACCCTATCAGTTTTTTTAATCTTTCTTCTTCTGTAATGTTCCCTTCATCGGCAATATCATCTGCTGTTCTTGCAAACCAGTAAATAACTGCAACATGCTTTTGAAGTTCCTTTGGGATAAGAAAAGAAATTACGGGAAAATTTTCATAATGAGTTTTCGCGAAAGTTATGGCTTGCTTATAAAAGTCTTCTGAAAGCATTTTGCGATTGTTAATTTTATACTTTAGCAAAAATAACGATTTTAATTCTTAATGGCTTTATTTGGTAGTGGTACAATGTACCACTACCCTTTATTTTGTTGATGAAATAAAAAAGCGAATAGATTTTTATAATCTGAATTGATATAGAATCCGGTAATCTCTCAAAGGAACCGTTCATAAAAATTGACTGTTAAATTATAGGTTGCTTAAATATATTTTTATGCATTTATTTCCCAATATAATTTAACCAGGTGTTATATGGCACAACAAAATATCGCCGAATTAAGGGAACAATTATCTGAAAGAAAAGAACGGCTCAATGATTCCATAAATCGATTTGGAAACAGTGAGACATTAGTAAGTCTTTTAGAGCAGGTTGATGCTGCCCTTGAAAGAATGCATAACGGAACTTACGGCATTTGTGTTATTTGTAACGGAGAAATCGAACCGGAGAGATTGAAAGTTGATCCATTAATTACAGTTTGCCTTGATGATCTAAGTTCTGAAGAACAAAGGGTGCTTGAACAGGACTTGAATCTTGCTGCAAAAATTCAGCGAGGTTTGCTGCCTAAGAATGATCTTGTTACAGCCGGCTGGATAACTTCTTATTCGTATATTCCTGCGGGACCTGTAAGCGGTGATTATTGTGATATAATAGAATTTAAAGATGGGACAGAATCTCTTTTGTTTTTACTCGGAGATGTTTCGGGCAAAGGCGTGGCGGCTTCTCTTTTAATGTCGCACATGAGAGCTATGTTTCATAGTCTTATAAGTATCGATTTAAAAGTTAATTCATTAGTAGAAAAAGCTAACAGGTTATTTACTGAAAGCACAGTACTATCACATTTTGCTACTCTTGTATGCGGCAAAGCAAATTCTCTTGGCGAAGTTGAAATATGTAGTGCGGGGCATAATCCTCCTCTGTTAGTCAGGAGCAATGAAGTTATTAAAATAAGTTCGACCGGAATTCCGATCGGTTTGTTCTGCAATTCAAAGTATGAATCAAAGTGTTTAACTGTTGATAACAACGATACTTTGTTTCTTTATTCTGATGGACTAACCGAATCGACTTCTAAAGACATAGAATATGGAGAAGAAAGATTAATTAAAACAGTATCATCATTGAAAAGTGCTCCACCAAAAGAATTAATTTCAGGCGTGCTTGAAGATTTAAATACTTTTTTATCAGGAGGACAGAGAAAAGATGATATTACAATGATGGCATTAAAGAGAAACAATTAATCCTGATAATTCCACCCATTTGTTTTAATGTCTTTATAAAAATCCTGCAAAATATAAAACGCTTTTTTTTTTATTCCTTTATCCGAGATTATTCCTTTCCTATTCCAGAAATCCTGTATGCCCGGTAAACTACGGCGTGGCGATCGAAAATCAGCAAGAACCCAGGGAGTCATTCCATTAAGTTGTGGAATTCTCTTCATCAATTTTACTTGTTCTTTATAAACATAAGCCTGATATTCTTCCGTCCATCTTGTTAAACTGTCTCCATGCATTCCCTGTAATGCCGCAGCCCCAAATTCGCTTATAATTATAGGTTTGTTATAATTTGTTTTGTAATTAATCCTTTTAATTCCATCGGGCAAACCAACATACCAGCCGAGATATTCATTCAATCCTATTACATCTAAATATTTACCTAAAGGATCATCTATTACAATAGTGGTATCATTTATTGAATGATTTTCAAGGGCTGCTGTCAAAAGTCTTGTGCTGTCAAGCTTTCTTGCTTGCTCAGTTAGTCTGCATAGAAATTTTAATCTTTCTTCACTGCGCGGAGTTTCATTTGCAACCGACCATAGAATCACCGAAGCCCGATTTTTATCCCGCGTAATCATTTCCGTCAATTGATTTTTTGCATTCTGAAAGGTTTGATTATTATCCCATAATATTGTCCAGTAAACAGGAACTTCGGACCACATCAAAATTCCAATTTTATCTGTTAAACGAATAATATTCTCACTATGAGGATAATGAGCCATGCGGACAAAATTTCCATTTAACTCTTTTATCCAATTAAGAATTGTTTCTGCATCCTCCTCACTATCTGCTCTTCCACCTGTTATTGGTTTTTCTTCGTGTGAAGAAATACCTCTTAAAAAAATTGGTTTACCATTTAATAAAATCTTTCCATCTTTTGCTTCAATCTTTCTGAAACCAATTTCATCACTTACAGAATCTGTTTCAGAAAGTATTTTTACATCATATAATTTTGGATTATCGGGGGACCATAGGGCAGGATTAGCAGTAAAGCTAAATTTGCAAAAACCATCGTCGTTAGTTTTAGAAGAAAATCCTTTTTGAAGTTCAGGTATTTCAATTTTTACATTCTGATTTTTTCTTTCTCCATCCAGTTTTATCCAGCCGGAAATTTCTTTATTTGAATTTTTTGCAAGCTGCACGAAATAATCTTTAATAAAAGTCTGTGGTACTTCAACAAGAAAAACATCACGGGTAATACCGCCGTAATTCCACCAATCGGTGTTAACCGTTGGGACATATTCTCTGCTTCTTTTATTGTCAACTTTTATGACAAGAAAATTATCTTTTTCTTTTACAAGATTAGTTATTTCAAAATTAAAAGGAGTAAAACCACCTTCGTGTTCACCTAATTTTGTCCCATTCAGATAAATAATAGCTTTATAATTTCCAGCTCCTATATAAACGAATAATCTTTCCCCTTTTTCTAAGTGATACGAGAAATCCTTTATACCAGATCGTTCCTTCATAGAGAAATAATTTTTCTTTTTGAGTGTTCCAGTCTCCCGGAACTTTTAATGAATCTGATTTATCAAAATCATATCCTACAAGATCACTTTTTGATTTTGGTTTTTGATTCTTGAAATAGCCATTATCACTTTCTTTATAACGGTAATCGTAAAAACCGTTCTCGTAAGGATCGATTATAATCTTCCAATATCCGTTTAAAGAAAAAGTTTTTCTGCCATCAATATTTGTTATTAGAGAAGAGGAAGATTGGGCAAAAATAAAAGAAGAGATAAGAAATATTAAAAGGGCGAGTTTTTTCAAATAAATCACTTTTTATTAAGTGCCCGAAGGGGGACTCGAACCCCCACCCGATTACTCGGACTAGACCCTGAACCTAGCGTGTCTACCAATTCCACCATCCGGGCGTTTTAGAATTAAGAATTCATAATTTGAAATATACTTAAATTCTTTGTTTTACATTCTACACTCTAAATTCCAAATTCTACATTACGCTATCACCACCCAGAATCCCCTTTCCTGTCTTCGCGTTTTATTTTTACTCCACCTGAATGTATTTCACAATATGGCGGAAGATTTTTATCGATTGCAATATCAGTTACAGTTTCAGGACAATTCTCTGTTGCTAGCCGGGTATCTCCAAGATCCATTGTTTCTTTACAGAATTTCACGGTATCAACACCTTCTGGAATTTCAAAATATTCTAATGGTATTTTCAATTCTTTATAGGCATCTTCCATAAACATAGCCCATATTGGCAAGGCCGCTCTTGCACCTTGTCCATACCAATCTGTAAACTTCACCCGATGATCATCGAAGCCAACCCAAACGCCTGCAACAAGCTGTGGTGTAAAACCAACAAACCACGCATCAGAGAAATTTTGTGTTGTACCTGTTTTTCCAGCAGCCGGAAATTGAAAATATTTTCTTACTCCTGCACCTGTTCCATAATTAATAACGTCCTCCAGCATGCTTGTTATTACTGCAGCGGTTTGTGGAGAAATAGCTTCAGTATATTGAGGAGCAAATTCATCTACGAGAATTCCGTTCCTGTCTTCTATCTTCAAAATAGAAATCGGATCTACATGTACGCCTTTATTTGCAATAGTCCCATAAGTCGATGTCAATTCCAGCGGGCTTACCTCAGTGGTACCGAGAGCGAGTGAAGGATAAGGATTAAGTTCCGAAGTAATTCCCATTCTCTTGGCATATTTTACAACCTGGCTTGGAGGAGCAATGTCTCCAATAGTTAACCTTCCCGCAATAACATTTATAGAATTTGCAAGCGCTTCTCTTAAAGTAACATAACCGCCGTATTCTCCATCAGAATTTTCAGGCGACCAACCATTGTAATTAAATTTCTGATTTAGCAATGTAAACGCAGGAGAATACCCATTATCTATTGCCACAGTATATACAATAGGTTTAAATGAAGAACCGGGTTGTCTTTTAATACCAGTTACATGATTTAATCCTCTGCCAAAATTTTGATTCTCTCCTCCAACCATCGCTTTTATTTGTCCAGTTGTTGGATCGATAACCACAAATCCAGCCTGAATTATGGTTTCGACCTTTTTTACAGAATCAATAAAGCCTTGATTGTATTTGAGCTCGTTATATATTTTTGCTTTCTCCTCTTTGTCACGCGCACTTCTATATTCACGATTACTTTTAATTGCTTTATCGATCAGGACAGTTAACACATCCTGATTTTTTTTCCAACTCCAGTTTTTATTAAAAAGAATTTGGTAGTCAGCAAGATGTTTAGCTACCACTTTGTTTGCAATTTTCTGCATCCTCATATCAATTGAAGTATAAATATTCAGTCCATCTCTATAAAGATCGTAGCCATATTTATCTGATACTGAACTTAATTGCTGCCTTATATATTCCATAAAATGAGGCGCTTCCGATACACTTCCACCTATTTTTTCAGAAGCAAGTGTAATTGGCTGTAACTTTAGTTTGTCATATTCCTCATCACTTAAATCACCAGTTACAACCATGTTGTGCATCACAAGATTTCTACGTGCGATAGCATTTTCAACTCTTCTTATAGGATCATAATGTTCGGGAGATTTTAATAAGGCAATAAATAATGCAGCTTCCGGAAGAGTAAGCTCACTCGCCTTCTTTCCAAAATAAACTTCTGAAGCAGATTCAATTCCATAAGCACTTCTGCCGAAATAAGATACATTAAGATAAAGCTCGAGTATTTCTTTCTTGGTAAAATTCTTTTCAATCTGAATTGCAGTTATCCATTCGCGGATTTTTCTTATTGCAGTATCAAAAGCTGTTTCATGTGACGACTTTAAATCGTAAAGATTTTTAGCAAGCTGCTGCGTAATTGTACTTGCTCCTTCACGGGAAAAAGTAAAAATATTCTTTAACATTGCTTTTACGAAGCGGGATAAATTAACACCCCAATGACTATAAAAATCCCTGTCTTCAGTTGCAATTAAAGCCTGTGTAACATAAGGCGGAAGGCTGTCGATATCTGTTTCTATCCTGTTTTCAATATAGAATTGCCCGAGTAGTTCCCCATCAGATGTGAATACTTTGCTTGCAAGCTGCGGACTCGGGTTTTCAAGCTGTTCAAGCGAAGGTAATCCATTAGCAATATATATTACAAGAACAAGAAAAAGAGTTGCTATAACAGAAAGAAAAACTAATTTTGTTTTTCTCATCTTAAAAAAGCCAGATGATTTTTTTTTGTTCCGGTAAGATTTATCACTGAAATATTTCTTCATATCATTATCGGATTTTTTTCTTTTCGCCATTACATCATTTCCAGTCTACTATTTCAAATTTATTATTTTGATAGATACCGTAACAAGGCTCATCGAGCCACGAACCTAAATTTATATAATAACCATTTTTGTATTGCTTAAATCTTCTCCGGTGAGAATGACCGAGCAAAACAAAATCAAATCCTTTGTCTATTTTTTCTTTAGCAAATTCAAATAATCCATCTTTTTCACCATAATCTTTTTTTGAAGTATAATCTCTGCTTGATTTGCTTGTCCGGCTTGCAAGAGAAATTCCAAGATCAGGATGAATTATTGCATAAACTTTTTGAATTAATTTATTTCTCAAAATCTTTTTAAGAATTTTATACCCAAGATCATTTTTTACCAAACCATCTCCGTGAGCAAGATAAAACCTGCTGCTGTTTAATTCAATTTCAATATCTTTCTCATACAATTTAGCACCAATCTCCTTTTCAAAGAAGCCCCTGTGCATAAAATCATGATTCCCAATTATGTAGTGAAGCTTAATTTCTTTTTCAGTTAGACTATGAAGATAGGTTAAAGTTCTGAAAAAACCTTTCTGATAAACATGTTTATATTCAAACCAGTAATCGAAAAGATCGCCGAGAATAAAAAGCTCATCGCAATTTTCTTTTGCAAATTTCAAAAATTCAACAAGAAGATTCTCTTTTTCTTTTTCCTCTTCTTTGCTCTGCAAACCAAGATGAATATCGGAGATAAAAAGGTAAGTTTTATTCACTATTCACTTTATTTTTGATGCCTAATTTAAGAACTGTGCAGATGAAAATGAAAGCCAATAACAATTACTTGTGTGAAATATTTATATCTGCCAAAAGCCAATCGGATGGATCGGCAATAATTATAACAGGTTTAAACTTCAATTCGTGCTGAATTGTTTGGGTTCTTGAATTAACTCTGAATATTGCATTTTCAAATTTTCCATTTTTATCAAGGAACTGAAACTCAACAGGGAAATTAAAAACTTTATATCTATCCTGTGTTTGTTCTAATTTTAATTTAACAAGATATTTCCCATCTGCTTCTGATTCAGTATTCCAATCCACGTTCATTTTGATTTGGTCGTCACCTTCAAAAACCCATTGATTAAAAAACTGCTTAAGATCTTTCCCTGAAACATTCTCACAAACATTTTCAAAATCGCTTGTAGAGGCAGACTTGTATTTGTACTTCTCAAAATATTCTCTTAAAATCTTAAAGAATGTAGAATCACCAACTTCCCATCTCAACATATGAAGTACCCAGCCGCCTTTATCATAAACAGTAGAGCCAAACATATCTTCAGGATTATAAACAGTTCCCGCAAAATTATCCCGGTGTTTAGAAAGCATTGAAGATTGCAATGCCTGGGGTCCACCTTTGTGTTCATCATATAAAGCTTCACAATAAGTCGCAAAACCTTCATTCAGCCAGATATCTTTCCAAGTTTTTAGTCCAACAGCGTCTCCCCACCATTGATGTGAAAGTTCGTGGACATATATATCAGTGAAAAATTTTTTACCGCCAACAAAGTTTGAACCTATACCCGTTAAAGTCTGGTGTTCCATTGCGCCTAACTGCCAGAGAAATTCTGCAACGCCGTACTTTTCTTTGATAAAAGGATATTCGCCAAATGTTTTTGCAAAAAAGGAAATCATCTTCGGATGATCGGCAAAATCAATTTTAGCATTATCGAAATGCTCGGGAAAAGCGTAATACTCTAACTTCATCGAGTCTTGTGTTAAAGGAGAAATATATTCATCAGTAAACTCTTTATAGATTGAAGAATAAAGAGAAATTAAATATGTGGAAATCGGGTAAATGGTTCTCCAGTGATAAGTTGTTCTTCCTCCTTTTGTTTCCTTACTTACAAGTAAACCATTTGAAGCAGAAGTATAAATAGAATCATTTGTTATGCTCATATCCATTGTAGCTTTATCGGAAGGCAAATCATTGCACGGAAACCAGGTCGAAGCATAAGTCGGTTCGCTGAGACTGTAAACAACAGACTTTCCATTAATTTCTCCGAATGAAAAAGAGGCAAAGCCAATTCTCTTTGGCTTCCCTGAATAAATAATCTCTACAACAAATGTATCGATATTCATTTCACTCAAGGGAATAGATAACTTTGTGTTCTGTTGCCTAAATAGATTTTTCTTCCCGTTAACTGTAAGATTTTCAACTTTCATATTATCATAAAGGTTAAAATCTATTTCGGGTATATTTTTATCTTTTAAAATTCCCCTAATCGTTACATCACCTTTAAGTATTTTTTCTTTTGGAAAAAGATTTAAGTTTAAATCATAATGTAAAACATCCATTTTGTACTGCACATCTGAAATATAATTTGGCGGAATATTAATATACGAGGGACTTAATAATTTTTGCTTAACTACATTTGCTTGTTTTTTTACAGTTTTAATAGAATAATTAATCGGTGAATCTCCGATTTTCCATCCTATAAAAAAGAATACAGCAAAAATTACCACCGACATTATTTTAGTGCCTGTCTTCATCTTATTTATTATCTTTTTAATTATTCTGTTTCCTTAAGGAATATTTATAATTGTTTACAGTAAAATAACAATTACAGAAATTGCCAATCAAATCATAATTCAATATATTATTTATAAAGAAGAAAAAATTATAATGGTTTTTCCCGGTTCATCAATCCTCAGAGATACAGTTACAATGCTGCTTGCCGGCGGGCAAGGGGAAAGATTATACCCGCTTACTGCTTACAGGAGCAAACCTTCAGTTCCTTTTGGCGGCAAATACAGGATAATAGATTTTGCTTTATCGAATTGTTTGAATTCAGGTCTTAGAAAAATTTATGTCCTCACTCAATACAAATCTGATTCACTAAGTCAGCATTTACTTGAGGCGTGGAGCATTTTTAATCCCGAGCTCGGGGAGTTTATCTATTCAATTCCACCACAAAGAAAGATGAATAATGATTGGTATCTCGGCACATCAAATGCAATTTACCAGAATATTAATCTTTTTTCGAGTGACAGGAAGGCCAGGTGGGTTTTAATTCTCAGCGGCGATCATATTTACAAAATGGATTACTTAAAACTTCTTCAATATCATATTGATATGAAAGCCGATCTTTCAATTTCCTGTATTGAAGTTCCAAAGGAGCAGGCAAGCAGGTTCGGAATTGTAGGAGTTGAGAAAAATTATAAAGTAAATTCTTTTATTGAAAAACCTGCTGAACCTCCCGTAATTCCGGATAACCCGGATTCCTCATTTGTAAACATGGGCATCTATGTTTTTAATGCTTCTACGCTTAGAGATGTGATGCAGGAAATGGAACAGAAGAAAATCAAAAGTCACGATTTCGGTCAGGATATTATTCCTTATATGGTGAAGTCAAATCTTAATGTTTTTGCATACAAATTTTTTGATGAAAATAAAAAGATGAAACCGTACTGGAAAGATATCGGAACAATTGAAAGCTATTTTGAAGCAAGTATGGATCTTATAAGCATAACACCGGAATTTAACTTTTATGACTTTAGCTGGCCTATGAGAACATACCAGTATCAATTTCCTCCGGCTAAAACAGTTTCACACGAAGGGGAAAGAGTCGGGCGAACTTTAAACTCTCTTATCTGCGATGGCTCGATTGTTTCCGGTGGCTTGGTTGAAAGATCACTTTTGGGACCGGGAGTAAGAGTAAACAGCTTTAGTTACATAGTAGATTCAATAATAATGAACAATACCAATATCGGCAGGCATGCAAGAATAAGACGTGCAATTATTGATAAGAATGTCGTCGTTCCTGAGGGTTACGAAATCGGCTTCGATCTGGAAGGCGATAAAAAGAAATTTACTGTGACTGAAAGCGGAATTGTTGTTATTGGCAAAAACAGGGTTCTTACAAATTAACCTATCTTAGTCTTACAGCATCTAATAACCATTTACTAATATTTAATTTTGTTATATTTTTTCTTTGGTCGAAATAACGATTTAATTTTTATATTTAGCTAAAAATGAACCCAAAATTAGAAACGAAAATAAAGAATCTGCCTTCGAATCCGGGCATTTATCAATTCCTGAATGATAAAGGAAAAGTCATTTATATAGGCAAAGCTAATAACCTGAAGAACAGAGTCAGAAGTTATTTCCATGAAAATTTATCCTCACCGAAAACAGAAATTTTGGTAAAGAAGATAAATGACCTGGAACTAATTATTACGGATAACGAAATTGAAGCACTTGTCCTCGAGAATAATCTCATCAAAAAATTTAAACCACGTTACAATGTTAACTTAAAAGATGATAAATCATTTCCTTACATAAAAGTAACTAAAGAGCCTTACCCGCGGGTTTATCCTACAAGAAGAATAATTAAAGACGGTTCAAAATATTTTGGCCCTTACACAGATGTAAAGAATATGAAAACATCTTTAAGGATGATTAACGAAGTCTTTAAGATAAGAAGCTGCAAGCTCGACATTACTCAGGAAAGCATCGATAAGAAAAAATTCAAGGTTTGTCTCGATTATCATATAAAAAAATGTGATGGTCCTTGCGAAGGTTTGATATCTGAAATTAGCTACAATGAAATGGTGAACGAAGTTGTAAAAGTTCTCAAAGGAAAAACAGATGAACTCATTAAAGATTTAAACTTGAAAATGAATTCATCTGTTGAAAATCTTGAATTTGAAAAAGCTGCTGAAATCAGGGATAAGATTAATCAATTAACAGCAATTTCTTCACGACAAAAAGTTGTAAGTGATGATCTTGAAGACAGGGATGTGATTTCATTAGCTTATGAAGGAAAAGATTCGGCTTGCTCCGTTTTCAATATAAGAGACGGAAAACTCGTCGGAAAAAAACAATTACGTCTCGCTATCGGAGAATTAGAGGAAGAAGCTGATATTTATTCTGCAGCAATAAAATTTTATTACGGCGAGTTTGTAGAAGTTCCGAAAGAAATATTAATGGATGTCCAGCCTTCGGATTCAGGAACACTTTTAAAATGGCTGAACTCTAAATCAGAACGAAACGTCAAGTTCATCTTTCCGCAACGGGGAGACTTAAGATCTCTTGTAAAGATGTGTAAAGAAAATGCGATACTCCAATTAAAAGAATTACAGCTTCAGAAAATGAAAGCAGAAGGTTCTGTTAATTATTCTGTTTCGGCATTAAAAAGAGATTTAAGGCTGAAAGATCTGCCGAAAAAAATTGAATGTTTCGATATATCTAATCTCCAGGGAACAGATTCAGTTGCAAGCATGGTAGTTTTTGAAAATGGAAAACCTAAGAAAAGTCTATATAGAAAATTTATTATAAAAGAAGTTGTCGGTCCCGATGATTTTTTAAGCATGCAGGAAGTTATAAGAAGAAGATATTCAAAATTAAAAGAAGAAAATCTTCCCTTGCCAGATTTAATAATGGTTGACGGCGGTAAAGGACAATTATCTTCTGCAGTTGAAGTCATAGATGAGATTGGATTTTCAAATTATAACATAATTGGTCTGGCAAAAAGACTCGAAGAAGTTTTTCTGCCTGGACAATCTGATCCGGTTTCAATTCCTAAAACTTCTTCGGGATTAAAACTATTGCAGCAAGTAAGAAATGAAGCACATCGTTTTGCTATAACGTTCCACAGAGACAGAAGAAGTAAAAGAACAATAAAAACCGAGCTTACAGATGTAAAAGGAATCGGAGCTTCCACAGCACAAAAGCTGCTTAAAGAGCTCGGTAGTTTATCAGCAATAAAAATAACAGGATATGATAAACTAACCGCAATTATTGGGAAAAAGAAAGCAGATATTTTAATAAACCATTTTAAGGAAGAGACGAATGGTTAAAGTCCCAATATTTATTTTTACTTGAGGTTGGCTTAAAATTATTCCGTAGGAGAGGTTAACAAACCTGTCCATACAAAATCCCTATTCAGCTTCTGTTTTCTTTCCGATAAAAAACAAAATCCCTGTTAGAATAGCGGCTATAATTATTATTGAAAGATAAGGAGAGAATCCAAAAGCAGTTGGAATATCTCCTATCAACATGCAAACAACTGCAACAACAATGGCATAAGGCAATTGAGTTCTCACGTGTTCGATATGATCGCACCCGGAAGCCATTGAACTTAAAATTGTTGTATCTGAAATCGGGGAACAGTGATCGCCGAAAACAGAACCAGCAAGAACTGAACTAATCACTCCAACTAAAATTAAAGATTGATCGGCAGGCTGAAAATGATGAATGTTACAAACTCCACTAGACAAGGGAATAACTATCGGCATCATAATAGCCATTGTTCCAAAGCTCGTTCCTGTTGAAAAACTTGTCAGAGCACACACAAGAAAAACCAGCACAGGCAAAAACCGCGGATTGACTGAATCACTTAGAAGACCGACTATGTAATCAGCAGTTTTCATATCCTGAGTAACTGTCCCGATTCCCCAGGCAAGGGTTAAAATGATTACGGCTAAAAGCATTGCCTTCAAACCGACAAACCATGCATCTACAGCTTCGTTAACAGTCATAATTTTCTGGAATACGAACATAATTCCTGCTGTAAGACAAGCAGCAAAACTCGACCATAAAAGAGCAGAATATGAATCGGAATTTCCTATAATATCTCTCAAGTTGTAATCGGTTATTCCTTTATCGTGTAAAGCAGAAATTCCTGTAAACACCAATCCAATAACTGTAACAACAATTAAAACAACAATCGGGATAATTCCGTTGTACCATCTTGCTTTCTCTTTATTACCTAGAATACCGTAAGCATCTTCAAAATCTGATGCAACAGTAGCTCCATCCCTGTTTGGCTTGTTTTCTTTAACAGCTCTTCGTTCAGCAGTGCGCATTGCTCCAAAGTCTCGCTGAAAATATGAACTGATAAAAACAAAGATTAGCATCATTATAGGATAAAATCTGAATGGAATAGTCTGAATAAAAACATTATAAGCATTTGCGGAAGAACCGATCGTGTTTAATCCATCGCGAATCAAACTAACTTCAAATCCAATCCAACTGCTTATTAAGAAAATGCTCGCTACAGGAGCGGACGTTGCATCAACAATAAAAGAAAGTTTTTCTCTCGAGACTTTGAGCTTGTCAGTAACCGGTCTCATAAGATTGCCAACAATCAATGCGTTTGAATAATCATCGAAGAAAATTATAATACCGGAAAGCCACGTAGAGAGCATGGCTGATTTTCTTGTTCTGGCGATTTTTGTGATAACATTTGCTATCCCCTGCACTCCCCCACTTTTTGAAATCAAACCAATCATTCCTCCAAACAGAAGTGTAAAAACTATAATCTGAACATGCGATTGGTCACTCACAGCATTAATTATATAAGTATCAACTACTCTCAGAATAGCCGTTCCAATATTGTAATCGAAAACAAAAACGGCACCTACAAAAATTCCAATCAAAAGAGAAATGATAACCTGTCTTAACAGAAGTGCTAAAAGAATTGCGAGCAACGGCGGCAAAATGCTAAGTATCCCCGGAATAACCCTTACTTCTGCCGAAGGTAAATTGACCCCTTCATACTTTACAGAAAAGTTCCCCGTCTGTGATAATATGATTGAGGTATCAACATTTCCCTTATATACATTTAACGAAATTGCCTTTATATAATCTTCATCTTCAAAAATTATTTTTATGGTTTTAACTGAGTCGGGAAGTTCCCCTGCTTGAACAGAAAACTTGACATTCTGAAGCGCTAAATGAGGAACTTTTACTGTTTGAGAAAAGCTAAATTCCGGCAGCAGAAAAAATAAAATGAACAAGAAAAATATTTTCTTCAAAAATTTTTATTCTTTTTATAGATAAGATGATAAGAAATATAATCTCTTAGTTAAAAAAAACAAAAATAAAATATTATATTGTGATACATTCTCTGAAGATATTTTAATGAAATTCTTAACTGCAATAATATTGGTATTCATATTTTACGGCTGCCAGCCTGTAAAGAATAACGCTCTGCCGGAAAAATTTAATGCGGCTAAAATAAAAAACCTTGTTACCCAGGCAATCGATAGCAGCTTAACAGCAAATTACGAACTTTCTTATCTTGTTGATTTAGAGGCAAATGCCTACAAATATAACTCGATTGTTGTTGATAGCATTTTGGCAGACAAAGACACTTTTTACTTTGTAATACTGGAAAATGAAAATCCTTTGTATAACAGGTTTGCAGTTTACAGTTCTGATCTTTCTCCGCTGTTAAAAGATAAGTCTCTCAATGGAAATATTTCATACAAGACATTAAGAACAGCAGGAAAAGATTTTATAGAAATAGACGACTCTTATCTTGCAAAAGACACTTTATTATTAAACAGAATCTCTCTTTACTCAATAGATTCAACAGGAGTTGTGCTTGCATTCAGAACCCATATAAAATTCTCGGAGACGGATAATAATTTTTTCCAGGATTTGACTGAAATCTCAGATACACTTATTAAAACGAACATCAGAAGCTCTAAAAAATCTGAAATAAATGGGAAGACTGATAACTTTATTTTTGATTCGTCAACGGGGAACTATTCATCATCTCAAAATCTATTTGATCAATTCATAAAAAAAGAAATTAAAAACTTCGATCATTTACCTGTAAAGGATCAAATAGCCGATACTCTTAAAACAGCCAGATAAAATTTATGTATAAGCTTTTGCTCTTTCTCAAAAAGATTGATAATAAAGAAATCAATAATCTTTTTACAGATTACACCTTAAAATATCTTTCTGAATTAAGTGGTAAAGAAGTTAAAGCCGCAGATGTGGAAAGTAACCTCTTGCTGGATGAAAAATATAGTAAATTTTGCGAAGTAACTGTCTCATCAAAAGAAGAATGGGATACAAAAATGAATTCGGGAGCAGGAAAAGAACTTAACAAACACTTAATGAATTTACATCAACATGTTTCCGTAATTTTTGTTAATTATCCTGACTAAAAATGAATCTATATTTAATCCGGCATGGTGAAGCTGAAAAATTATCCCTTTCGAAAACAGATTTTGACAGGGAGTTAACTTCTAAAGGGAGAGAACTAACTAAAAAATCTGCCGAAGCATTAAAAAATATTATTAAATCTTTGGATGTAGTTGCTTCTTCTCCCCTCACAAGAGCAGTTCAAACTGCAGAGATTGTTGCCGATGTTTTTAACAACTCTAAAAAAATAATTACCGATGAAAGAATAGCTGCCGGGAGCAGTCCTGAAGATCTAATTGATTTCATAAGATCAATCAATGTTGAAAATGTTGCAGTAGTCGGGCATGAACCGGATATGTCAAATTATGTTTCTGCTTTAACTTCATCATCCGGAATGTATTTAGAATTTAAAAAAGGTACAGTAGCAAAAATAAATTTTGAAGGAAAAGTCAGGCTGGCAAACGGAACACTAGAATTTCTAATTCCACCAAAAGTGTTTGAATAAAAAAAAATCGGGAAACCGTTTACACAAGCTCTTGCTTACCGCTGCTTCCTTCCGGACCTGACGGAGTTGGGCAGTTACATGTTACCCGGCTCCCGATTCTGTGAATATTACTATATTCACGGCTATTGTAGGGGGAGCAAAGATGATAAAAATAATTGATTATATCAAGTATTTTGAAAAAAATTATGTATTTTCATTTTCACTGTTATTCTTCGCCAAATTATATTATTTTAATTTTTTAACTGAACGAATAAATCCGAAGTGAAACTTTCTTTCTAAAAAAAATCAGGAGTATAGCAATGGCAGACAAAAAATTAAGCGGTGAGGTTTTCTATCCGACTGACGAAGTTATAAAATATGCTAATGCTAAATGTGATGCGCTTTATGAATTTGCTGAAAAAGATCTTGAAGGCTTCTGGGCAAAAGAAGCAGAGAAC
>Ga0210098_1000284_pt1 | contig 17064 bp, 12 predicted proteins | sample Joice_ThreeSqA_D_FD_184870 | JGI IMG/M metagenome (GOLD analysis project Ga0210098, IMG submission 184870) | Wetland microbial communities from San Francisco Bay, California, USA, that impact long-term carbon sequestration - Joice_ThreeSqA_D1... | ecosystem: Environmental > Aquatic > Marine >...
TACGCCTGAAAAATCCGGGTAAAACTTTTTATCCCTTGTTACTCCTATCATCTTCTGAACGATAACTGCCATCTTCTCTTCTTCGAGCCGATAAGAAGTAAGTTTTATATAATCTTTAGCACGCTGATAAAATGTTGAAGCATAAACCCTTTTTATTGTATTAACAAGATCAGTTAATCTTATTAAAGGATTGTACTGATTATTTGGAATCATATAGGTTGCATAAACACCTGCAAAAGGATGGTATTGTGAATCTTCTAAAAGACTCGATGACCTAACAGCAAGGGGGTTACGGATCAAAGTAAGAAACGCTTCAAGATTTTCCAGTACATCTTTGGGAAATCTCCTGGCTTCCACAAAACGTTTTGTTATTTCTTCGTCATCATTACAGTCAATTGCGAAGTTTCTTAAATTATTATCTTCAACGAACTGATCAAAAACCTCTGTGCCAAGTACAACGGCCGGGGGAACAAATATTTTTACATTCTTGAATTGGTTCCTGACATTATAATTATTGATTAACGTACTTACAAATCCGAGCCCTCTTGCTTTGCCTCCAAGAGAACCTCCACCAATTCTTGCAAAGCTACTGTTCGGATCAAAAGTTTCCTTTGAAAAATCTGTAATTATCCCTCTTTGCCTGTTATGCCGGTAACCCCTCAGGATGAGTATAAGATCGTTCCTTAATTCTTCTACAGATGAAAAATCAGAAACTCTGCCGGGTCTGAGTTTGTGAGCAAGCCAGAATTCAGTTCTTGCTTTGAGCCAATTAGAGAAATGATTTCGTTCCGCATGGTATTTTATACTTTTTTCAGGAACGGTTTTTAACTGCTGCTCTATGCTTAAAAGATCACTTGCACGTCCTACTTCTTTTCCGTCAGGAGTTCTGAACACAAAATCGCCAAAGCTGAAGTACTGAAACATAAATTGTCTAAATTCATTTAAAATGAACGGGGAGTTTTTTAAAATGAATGAAGCTTCGATAGATTCTGCTAATCCCGCATTTGAGGGCATATTAGACATTAAGAGAATCGGGATATCGGAAATATCCTTTTTAACATTTTTTGCAAATTCTACTCCAGCTTTTGCATCAGATTCTCCCATGTGTGGAAAATCAATATCTGAAATTATTCCGAGGAGAAATTCTTTGTAAAGTTTGTAAAACTCCCAAGCTTCTTCATAGTTAGAGCATAAAAGTATCTTTGGTCTTGCACGCATCCTTAAAAATTTATGTGAAAGATTTATTCCTTCGGAAATTAATCTCTGTGATTGCTTTAACATCTCTGTATAAATGATAGGAAGGAAGGAGGAATAAAATCTCACATCATCTTCAATCACTATTACAGTTTGTACACCAACCATTTTTGTATCGTGATCAACGTTCATTCTGTCTTCGAGATATTTTATTATCGCTATAATTATTCTGAAGTCTCCCTGCCAGATAAAAATTTTATCGAAGACAGAAGTATCTTCCTGCAGAAGTAGATTGTTTAACTCTTTATTATCATGTGCCAGAAGTACAACCGGAATTTTTAAATCCGATTCTTTTACAAGCCGTGCGAGTTTTATTGCCGGCATGTCTTCCACATGCATGGTGGTGATAATCATATCGAAGCGTTTTTCATTTTTAGCTAATTCTATTGCTTCAGCGCCGCTTGAAACTCTAGTTAGTTCCGGTGAGTGACTGAGGTTTAATCCCTGGTATTCATTTCTAATAAGTTCATAAAGTCTTCCATCTTCTTCAAAGAGATAGAGATCGTAAAGACTGGAAACGAGAAGAACATTTCTAATTCTTAATCGCATAAGATTCTGGAAACCCTGGAAACGGTTTCCATATCCATGTTCAACCCACAGGTCGTCGAATTTGTCTCTTATATCTTCGAAGCGAGGTTTCATTTTAATTATATAATATTAAGTAGCACAGATTAGTAATCTGTGCTACGGGGATTATTTTTGCTTATACAACTCCCTGGTCAATCATAGCATCTGCTACTTTTAAGAAGCCGCCGATGTTTGCGCCGATTACATAATTACCGGGAGCGCTGAAACGATTAGCCATTAAAATACAAGTGCGATGTATTTCTTTCATAATCATTCTTAGTCTGTTATCTACTTCTTCTCTTGTCCATGGAAGTCGCATAGAATTTTGAGTCATCTCTAATCCAGAAACAGCGACGCCGCCGGCGTTAGCGGCTTTTCCCGGTCCGTATAATATCTTATTATCGAGAAATATTTTTACACCATCAAGTGTTGTAGGCATATTTGCCCCTTCACTTACCACATAAACGCCATTATTCAAAAGATTCTGAGCATCTTTTTCGTTTATTTCATTTTGTGTTGCAGATGGGAATGCACAATCAGCTTTGTTGTTCCAGATGGGATTGAATGCATCACCCGGATGTATTTCAGTATAAACAGAATTTTTATATTTTTCAGCATATTCTTTTATTCTCCCACGGCGTATATTTTTCAAATCCATAACAAATGCAAGTTTTTCCCTGTCAATTCCTTCATCATCATAAATAAATCCATTGGAATCCGAAAGTGTAACCGGTTTGCCGCCAAGGTCAAGAATTTTTTCGACAGTGTATTGTGCAACATTTCCGCTGCCTGATACAAGACAAATCTTTCCTTCGAGAGTTTTACCTTTTGTCTCGAGCATCTCTGCTGCAAAATATACAGAACCATAACCGGTCGCTTCGGGACGAATTAACGAACCACCCCAGTTTATTCCCTTACCAGTGAGAACTCCTGTAAATTCATTTCTTAGTTTTTTGTACTGTCCAAAGAGATAACCTATCTCTCTTCCACCAACTCCGATATCGCCTGCGGGTACATCAGTATTGGCACCAATATGCCTGAAAAGTTCACTCATGAATGCTTGGCAAAAACGCATTATCTTCAGATCACTTTTCCCTTTAGGATCGAAATCGGAACCGCCTTTTCCGCCGCCCATCGGTAAAGTTGTTAAGCTGTTCTTAAATACTTGCTCGAAGGCAAGGAATTTCAAAATGCTAAGATTAACCGATGGATGAAATCTTAATCCTCCTTTGTAGGGACCAATAGCGCTGTTCATTTCAATCCTGTAACCTTTGTTAACATGTATTTCTCCCTGGTCATCCACCCACGGAACTCTGAACGAAATTATTCTTTCCGATTCAATTATTCTTTCAAGAACTTTTGCTGTTCTGTATTCGGGATGTTTTTCGAAAACAATTGAGAGAGATTCTGCAACTTCTTCAACTGCTTGATGAAATTCCGGTTCCCCCTGGTTTTTTGCTTTTACTTCTGCAATCAAGCTTTTAATATAATCGGACATATAAACCTCCAATAAAACTGTATTTTTAGATAAATGGGGATAATGCTTGTACGATTGTCAGTGCAATAGGTATAGAAGTGTACTAACAGTAGTTTATCTGTGAACATATTTCCCCTTTAACAATTCGGAAGATTCTAACATAGAAACGTAGTTTCTTCCCTTAACTATAAAATAATGACTCTAAATTAGTGATTATAAGCTTTAAAAACCTATACAATATGTTGGGTACATCGTTAAGAGTTCGGAACAGAAATTGTTTGTTTTAGTCTAATTAAATAAGAGTAATCGCTTGTTTCACTTTGAGAGCAGCAATAAATTAAAACTTATCGTGTTAAAAATTTAGTCAGGAATTAAAATGCCGGTACAACTGTTAAAAGAAAAAATAGATCAGGCTGTTAAGATATTAAAAGAAAAAGATGTGGATATGTGGCTCACCTTCGTCAGGGAAAGCTCTGTAACAGCTGACCCTGTACTCGAGATGATATCCGGAATAAATTTTACTTGGCAATCCGCTTTAATAATTAATAAAGATGGGGAAACAACAGCGATTGTAGGCTCATTGGAAGAAGAGAATGTTAAGCAATCCGGTTTGTTTAAAAATGTTATTGGCTATGTTGAGTCTATAAAAGAGCCTCTGCTTGATTATATAAAAAATAGAGAGCCTTCAAAGATTGCAGTAAATTTTTCAAGAACTTCGCCATTAGCTGATGGATTGACTCTCGGTATGTACCTTCTGCTCCTCGATTATTTTAAAGATACTGAATATGAAGATAAATTAATTTCTTCCGAAGAAATCGTTGCTTCATTAAGAGGAAGAAAAACTCCGATTGAGCTTTCTATTATGAGAGAAGCAGTTAAAGAGACTTTAAAAATATTTGATGAAGCAAGTAAATTTATAAAACCGGGTAAAACCGAAATTGAAATTGCCGAGTATATCCGTGCACTTGCAAAAGTGGAAGGATATGAACTTGCGTGGGATGAAGATCATTGTCCCGCAGTTTTTACAGGTCCGGAAGTTCGTGGAGCGCATTCCGGTCCCACAACAAAGACAATTGAAAAAGGGCATCTTGTTAACGTTGATTTTGGAATTAAGTATAACGGCTATTGTTCCGACCTTCAAAGAACATGGTATGTTTTAAATGATGATGAGGAAAGTGCTCCTTCGGAAGTTCAAATAGGTTTTTATGTCATCCGTGATGCAATTCAGAAAGTTGCAGATAACCTGCGACCGGACGTAGAAGGATGTGCAATGGATGACATTGCAAGAAAATATATTGTGAAAAGCGGTTACGAGGACTTTCCACACGGACTCGGACACCAGGTTGGAAGAAGCGTTCACGACGGCGGTGCTGGTTTACTTCCGAGATGGGAAAGATACGGTGACGCACCTTATTTAAAAATTGAAGAGTCACAGGTCTTTACAATTGAGCCGAGACTTAAAGTTGACGGCTACGGAGTTGCTACTATAGAAGAAGAAGTTTTCATTACTAAAGAAGGCTGCGAATTCCTTTCCAAGCCGCAAAAAGAATTGATGTATATAAAAGATGAGTAACCTTCAAGGTTAACGAATTGATTTCGAATTGTAACCCTTGAAGGTTCTTACCCACATTTTCCATCTTCCATTTTAACTAACGAAGCTTTTAGCGAAGGTAGTCTTCCATCCTTAACTTGCTAATAGGATATTCTTTGCCAGAAACGGACTTGTATGTAAAGTATCTTCTAATTTGCGGTATTAAAAACTGTTATAATCTGAATAAAATTATAGTTGTGTGTCTTGATGAACAAAAAAAAATTCAAAGTCGCTACGAGAAATTTTTTGACGTCAATTTTCGTAATAAGGCATTTGAATTTATTCCCACGACATTTGAAGAATGGCTGGGAAAACCGAGGGGAAAAATTAAATCGGTTCTAATACAATAGATAAGAACTTATGACAGATTAAAAACTTTCAAAACTCACACGCCCTTGTGTAAGAAGAGTAAAGCAGCTTATTATATTCCTCAAAATCAATTTCAACAGCACCAAACATTTTAAGGTGGGAAGTCATATACTGAACATCGAGAAGAACAAAATCTTTTTCAGTAAGATGCTCAATTAATTTGGCAAGTGCGGCTTTGGATGCCTGCGATACTTTAGAGAACATTGACTCGCCGAAAAAAGCTCCGCGGAAAGTTACTCCATACAATCCGCCGACAAGCTTATCATTCTGCCACGTTTCAACTGTGTGGATGTGTCCTCTTTTATATAATCTTAAATAAGCTTCAATCAACTCTTCCGAGATCCAGGTTTTATCTCTGCTTGCGCAACCCTTTACAACTGCAAGGAAATCAGTATCAAATTTAAATTCAAACCCGGAATGTTTTAAATGAGATTTTAATGAACGCGGAATGTTAAAGTTGTTTAAAGGAATTACTGTTCTTATCTCCGGCATAAACCAATTTATTGTTCCGTTTTCTGCCATCGGGAAAGCACCGCTTGCATAAAGCCGCAGCATATTGCCCGGTTTCAATAACTCCTTTGAATCATACTTTTTTTTCTCATTCATTTATTCTTCACTCTTCACTTCGAGACGAATTATTTCGTATCCTTTTATAGTTTCCTGTGCAGCATAAATTACACCAATTAATACCGACAGCATCCCGACAAGAAAAATAATAGTGATCAAATAGCTCAAGCTTTGAAAATCAAATAAATACTGTATGCCGATTAACAAAGATGTAACGACAAACAATGCAACAGCTATTGTGTAAGATAAGACGGAATTTCTTACAAGCTTTACGCGGAAGGACAAAGCAGAAATTTGCCTGGAAATGCTTTCCAACCTTACATTTTCTTCGTAGGAAAAATCTTTTTCTGCAGCCTTGTTTACGAAGCGTCTTTTTTCTTCATTCAGAATCCTGATCCTGTTTACCACGAGAGAATATTTGTTATTCAATCCGAGAAGAAGCAAACCGCAGGCGGAAATCATCAATCCCGGCGCTAGCATCAATTGAATTACTTCGACTATAGAAAATGAGTGAGGCATGGCGTACCATTATTATTAATAATATACAGTGTAAAACTAACTCAAATAATATTAAAAATTGAGAGGAAAAGTAAATGTTATCTTCTTAACGCGTGCCGCGTTTTTAAAAATCCCCCGATAAGCATCTGTAATATTTCCGACGGGAAAATAAGATTAAGTATTCTCGATTTGAAAGGCTTTAATGTAAAGAGAGAAACCTGCAGGCATTTAATATTGTGTAAACCGGGTGAAGCCTGGAAATCAATGTTTGCGGTTCTTTTAATATTAATAAATACAAAACCGGGAGCTTCATTTGTAATTAACTCTTCCGTCTTTTTCCCGGAAATGTTATTGAAATATTCTAAATTGGAAAAAATCTTTAAGAATCTGAATGCGCTACCCCTAATGTCATTATCGCTTATCCAAATGACTTTTAACATTTTAATCCTAAGTTGTAATAAAAATTTTAATAAATAACAGCAAACAAATTCTATAATTTCAAGCGCCGGTTCTTTTAATAAAATCTACAATAATTTCATCTTTTTCTTTTAAAAGCTCCTCGGGAGTTCCAACAAAATAAATTATGCCATCGTTAATCATTGCAACTTTATCTGCAACATTTTTTACACTGTACATATCGTGAGTTACAACAATAGATGTAACATTTAGTTTATCAGCGAGGTTTTTAATCATATTATCAATTGAGTCCGACATAATCGGGTCCAAACCAGTTGTCGGCTCATCATAGAGTATATAATCAGGATTTGAGATTAATGCACGTGCAAGACCAACACGTTTTTTCATTCCACCCGAAAGTTCTGCAGGTTTTAAATCCTGAATACCGGATAAATCAACAACCGAAAGTTTATCTTCAACTATATCGTGAATTTCATTAGGTGAATACTTGTTTATATTTTCTGTCAGCGGAAGTCCCACATTTTCTTCAACCGTCATCGAGTCGAATAATGCTGCCCCCTGGAAAAGAAAACCGAACTTCTTTCTCAATTGATAAAGTTCTTTTTCATTTAAATCGTTTACTATCTTTCCTTCAACTTTTACGTAACCTTCATCAGGTTCGAGCAATCCAACAATATGTTTAATAAGAACACTCTTACCGCAACCACTTCTACCAATAATTACGATCGTCTCCCCGGTTTGAATATCGAGATTAATTCCTTTGAGTACTTCTTTGTCACCGAATCTCTTGTAAAGATTTTTTATCTCGATCATGAAATTAATTATTGGTTGAATAAACTTACAAAATTTATTTTAAAATGTTTTATACATAGAAAAGATTTTTTTTATGCGGATAATCTTCCGGCAATTAATTTTTATTTAACTCCCAATAAAAAAGCCGCAACAAAAAATATTGCGGCTTAAGAAAGGGCTATGAATGAAATATTAAAACACGATGAGAGAAAAGAGAGATAACAGCAAAAGAGCAACATATATTTCATTCTGTATCTTCTTCAACATTGAATACCTATCACCACTTAACTTATTCATAGAACTTTCCTTTTTGTCATCGGAACTATTATCAATTTACTTATAAATAAATTATGATAAAGGCAATAATTCATATTGTACTTTTAGAATGCCTTATTAAATATTGCAATTCAATGCAAACGGGCAAATATATCCGCATTAATATATTCGTCATCTTTAAGGTAGAACTTTTTTAAAGTTCCTTCAAGAACAAACTTATTTTTATAAAGCACTTTTTTCGATGCAGTATTCCTGTTGAAAACAGTAGCTTCGATTCTGGTTAGATTAAATTCTGAAAAACCAATTTCGCAAGCCGTCTTAACCACCTCAGTCATTATTCCTTTATTCCAGAAGGGTTTACCGAGCCAGTAACCGATTTCATCTTTGTGAGAATGTTTTCCGTATTTGGAATGAAAACCGATTCCGCCGATCAGCTCGTCATTTTCATTTTTTATTGCCCAATGTTTTAATACTCTTTCTTTTATCCTCGATTCTTCAACGAAATTAATCCAGAAGTCAGCATCTTTTTCTTTATACGGATAAGGAATTTTAAGTGTGTACTTATAAATATCAGGATCATTAATGTATTTGAGAAGCGAGGATTTATCTGCTTCTGTAATTTGTGTAAGGTAAATTCCGCGGTTGACTATTATATCCATATAATTTTACAAATAAATGGTAAACTGTTGTCCAAAGGACTCCTCCGGAGAAACAGTTATTTTTTATTTTTTTTACAGTCTAACCTCTGACTTTCCCGAAGGGATGGCTTTGCCAAAGTCAGGGGTTAATAAATGACGCTAGAGTTTTGTAACCGTTTCAACGGTTTTCATAATTAACGGGAATTAATTATTTCTCTGATTTTTGTCAGGTGATGGTCGTCGTGTTCAGAAGTGAAATAGATCAAATCAATAACTCTCATTTTTTGATTCAGACGTGGATGAATTGATATGATAGCCACTTGTTCTTTACTGAAACGTTCGAGTCTGCTGACAATATGTTTTCTTGATTCACTGAATTCTTTTAACAGGTCATTAATATTTTTTTGATTGTAATTTGATTCGCTGGTTTTTTTATTTGTCATATCCGCAGCAGAAAGGATTTCTTTTCTATTCAGAAAATCATCGAGTCTTTTTGTGTTGAGTTCCTCGAGTACGATCAAATGTCCGACCTGTTCTTTAATCGACCACTTGCCTTCAGGTTTGAATGTTAAAATTTCTTCGGCAAGATTTTTTGTAGTTTCTTCAAGTCTTGCAGGCGTTCCTCTGAATCTTTCAAGCATGGAAGGAAAGATTTCGACAGGAAAATTAAAAACGAATTTTCTTTCTACCCAGTTAAGTTGTTTGAGCATAAATAATATAAAAATATTTTTGTGTTTGTAGGGATAAGTTTGAAACTTATCCCTACAGGTATAAAATTATCAGAATTTAAATCGATAGTCAATTGTAAATATAATTGTTCTTAGGTATGCAATGTTTTTTTCAAGCCCCGAAGGGGCGACATATTTATAGAACCAGAACACGAACAATATTTTCAAATCCCTTTAGGGATGACATCTAAATTTTCTTAAATCATCCCTACGGGATTCAGATTAGTTCTCATAATAATATTCTATAAATATTTCATCCCTTCGGGATTTGATCAAAGCTTCCTTGCAACTACAACAGTTATCTTCAGTGTTTCCACAACCCCCGAATTATCATTTAACGCTTCCATAAAAATAATATAGATTCCAATTCTTAAAGCTTTTCCGTCATCACCGAGACCATCAAACACAATTGAGCCGGAAGAAGCCGCTGCCTGGTTATTGATTAAAGTTCTAACAAGCCTTCCCTTGCTGTCGAATATTTTTATTCTGATTTGTGAAAGCTTTTGTGTGAGCTTATAATTGATTACAGTGAAATCTTCGAAGCCATCATTGTCAGGCGAAAAAGGATTTGGCGAGACGGAAATATTAGCTTCTTTATTTTCATTATTTGTAAAGATACTGTTTTGTTTTCCCGGTGTCGCCCCAACAGGATTGACAGATGTACTCCAGTTAAATTGGTCGTTTCCGTTTAAATTAGGGTTTATTCTTTCAAGCGATTTGTTTTTTGTATTGATAATATTTTTGTTCTGCCAATTTGGAGAATACCAAACAGAATCGATTATATTTTGTTTTAAATCTTTTAGTAGAATTAATTCACCATTACTTACGAGTCCAAGAGATGAAAGACCGAGAACAGATTTGTTTCGAAAGTTTTGAAGATTATATTTTTCAATTGTTAATGAATCGGCAGCGAGTATAAAATATTCTTTTGGCTGAATTATAAAGCTTGTATCACTTAATTTGTTAACATTCCCGTTTTCATCTTCAATATGCCAGCCGCCAAGATTGACTTCCGATTCCCCATTATTAAAAAATTCCATAAACTCGCTGTTATCTATGTTAGGATCGTACATTATTTCATTAATTACTAATTGGCTTCTTTCATAATCCGGAACAGCAGAAATGGAGTTCTCTTCGCCCGGCGTGCTTTTTTCACTACTTAAAGATGTTGCCCAGTTTGTGCTGTCATTCGTTGGTTTATCTAAAGAAATTCTTTCTAACGAATAACCATTTTTCCCTCCCCAATCAGAATTATACAGCAAGCTGTCGATTATTCCATCTCGGAAATCATAAATAATAATTCCATCTTTACTATTGCCAAGTGTGCCGAAGTTTGCAGTTAGAATTTTTGCCTTAAGATTGTGATGAGATTTATAAATCGATGTATCTTTTGAAACGATTACAAATTCACCAGGTTTAATGTAAAAATCCTCAAAAGATAAAATGCTTTTTGTCGGTGTCGTTAAAATATCACTCACCGACCAGCCATTAAGATTTACCGAATCACTTCCAGCATTAAAGATTTCGAACCATTCCGGTTCATCAGAAGGAGAATACATAACTTCACTTATCAAAATTGTATTTGATGCAAAACCGGGCTGAATAGAACTTTCCGAATAATTATTTAGAGTGTCTTCATCATTCTCAAAAACTATTCTTACAGCAGTTAAAATTTTGTTTTGAAGATTCTGTAAGGAGTTAGATGTTTGGATAGTCAAAGAATCTGATGACTGAAGGTTTAACCCGTTTATTCTTTCGAGTAGTTTGTCAACAACATTGTTTGAATCGGAATCAAAATAAAACTCAACAGAAAAATTCTCCGCGGAAAGTGAACCGTTGTTTTTAATTTTTGTAGAAATGAAAACATTATCCTCCGCAACAGGAAACCTGGGATTAAAAGAAATATCTGCAACAGAAAGATCATATCCTTTCGGTGTAACACTGTTTATTCTTCCCGGAGTGCTTTGTTCAATATCAACAGATGAACCCCAGTTTAATGAGATATTTGAGGGAACGTTAATTTCTTTTCTTTCAAGAGAATAGCCATTTGTCCTGCCCCAATCATTTGAATATAAAACAGAATCAATAGTAGCGCCCCTGTCATCTTTAAGAACAACTCCATCTTTATCATTATTAAAAGAAGGAATATTGGCAACGACTATTTTTGATTGAATTAACCTGTGATAATTTTGAATCGATGAGTCTCTTGTTATAACAAGATAAGAGTTTGGATTAATAAAAACATCCTCTTTTATTTTTCCAGTTGTTGGAGTTGTAAAAACATCCGTAATACTCCAGTCTTTTAAATTGATAGAATCGCTGGAAGTATTAAATATTTCAATCCATTCAGGCTCGCCGCCAACTGGTGAAAACATAATTTCGTTTATTAGAATTGTTGAAGTAGAATAACCCGGTTTTATAGTAGAGTGCGAGTAATTGTTCGAGGTATCCTGATCCGAAGTGAAATTAATTACTGCGTAAAACCCCTTTGTGTTTTGCAGGTTTTGTATTGTATAACCTGTTGGAAATATTGAAGAATCTCCCGCCGTAATTGAAATAGAAGAAGTCACTTTTATCAGTTGATCGGGAATCGAATCGAGGTTTGTATCTTCATAAAGATCAATATTAAATTGTGCATTATTTTCCCCATTATTTTTTACTTTTATGAAAATTGAAACACTATCACCAAAAACGGGAAGAGAAGGAGAATAAATAATATCTGACATTTCAAGATCAAAATCTTTTTCTGAAACTGAATTAAAATAACCGGGAGTCGCTTTGTATTTGTTTGCAGAGGTTTTCCAGTTTGATGAATCAGTAGAAAAAAGTTCCGCGTTGATTTTCTCTAATGATTTTCCCTTACTTCCTCCCCAGCTTGAAGAATATTGAAGCGAATCAATTGTTCTGTTTAAAGAATCGAGTAGGATTATTTTATCGCCGCTATTATTTAGCGATGGAAAATTTTTATATGCTATGCCTGATAAAACATTGTAAAAATCTGTTAATGTGGAATCATCAGCTATAATAAAATAATCTCCGGGATTAAGAATTGTAGATTGGTCGATTACCGAAACAGTATCATTATTATCAGCAACTTTGTAATTCTTAATATCTATAGTCATATAGCTTCTATTAAAAATTTCAATCCACTCCGGTTCCGGAGAATCCGGTGCATACATAAATTCATTTATTACAATATCATTTCTTGCTTCATTTATTATTACTCCGGTTAGTTTTGTAAATGCAATATTATTTGTCGTATCCTGGTCATTTTCTTCTTTCAAATAAGCGATGTAATAATTATTCCCTTCACTAAAATCTGTTGTTTGAAAATTTAGTTGTGTGCTATCTTCGGTTAGAATTGAGTTTCCCTGAATTTCGGCAACCTCTTCTGTTGGTTGAGGAATTGAATCCGTGTTTGCATCTTTAAATATTTTTACGAAAAAATTCTCTGAAGTGTTTAATCCCGGATTTAAAATGTTAATTGTAAAATTTGCCTTTTCTCCAATAATTCCAAAGTCGCTTTCTGTTTCAAACGATGCAATCTTCAAATCAAAATCTTTTGGGGTTATAGAGTTAGTATTTCCTGGCGTCGCTTTATTTTTACTAACAGATGTTCCCCAATTCGATTGAAGTGTAGAACCTCCTTCAGCAGAAATTCTTTCGAGAGATTTACCACCGGAGTTTCCTCCCCAATCGGGGAAATATTCCAGGCTGTCAATTATAACGTCAAGCGAATCTTTAATAACAATGGCATCTCCCGTATTATTTAGAGAAGGGAGTTTAAATACAATTACATCAACAGGTAATTGATAAAAATTAAGAATAGACGAATCTCTGCTGAGAACGACAAAAGATTTGCTTTGGATAAACTTGTCGGTGTTTGTAATTGAAACGGTCGAAGAATTATCAGAGAAAGTCCATTCTTTAAGATTAATTGGCGAATCCGTTTTATTATAAAATTCTACCCATTCCGGCTCACCAAGAGATGGTGCGTACATTATTTCATTAATAACAATATCGTTGTAATTATTTCCCGGCGAATAAACCCTAAACCGAATTATTCTTTTATTGTTTGTTGTGTCTTCGTCTTTTTCAAAGCTTACTTGTCCAATCAGTTGATAATTGCCTCCATTTACTGAGTTGATAGAAGTATTTATTGTCGTTGAATCATTAGGCAAAAGATTTGAAAAAGTTTGTGAGAAAATTAATTCCTGCTGTGAACCCAAAGAATCGAAATTAACATCGTCATAAATTTCCACTGAAAAGTTTTGTGTAGAACTTGTCCCTTCATTTTTTATTGTCGCAGAGATTTGAACATTATCTCCATCTATTGGAATTTTGGGACTAATTGTAATTGAAGAAAGAGAAAGGTCGTTTTCCAAAGGTGTAACTGAATTTCTTTTGCCCGGAGTTCCATTTGCTTGTAATGAGTTTTCCCAGTTGCTTGTTGAATTATCTTTATTCATAACAATCTTTTCATCGGAAATACCTGAAGAGTTATTTGCTGAATAAGTATATGTTTCTAGTGTATCATCGTTGGCATTAACCAGCCATAATTGTCTGTTGGCTGTATTTGCCATTCCTGAAGTTCCGAAAGAGTTATCGGAAATTTTTAAGATAAGTGCTTCAGGCGGGATAAGGTCATTATATATTCCGGAAGCAAAATCATAATCCCCTTCAAAAATAACGGCAAAAGATTTTGCCTGAAGAACCGTACCGGATCCAGCCGAAATAATTACATCAGCTTTGGAAGTCGAGTAAATAATTTTACAACTGTCGAGATCAATACTTCCGGTTTCACTTAGGTTATAAAGTTCGATGAACTCACTATTTGAGGATTGGGGATCAAACATTATTTCGGAAAAAGTGAGAGAAGTATCTGCCTGTGAGAATGCTGTGTCAAAAAATAAAAACGCAACCCAAAGAATGATTTTTAATTTGTCCCGCATATTTTTTAGCCCATTTAAAATAAACTTAATTTATAGCAACGGAGGGACTAATGCAAGATTTGCGTTATTTTTTTGAAGGAAGAGGAAGATTTGCAAAGTATTCAAAGAGTTTGTCAGGCAGGAGTCTTAAGAATTTTATCCCAAGTACTGTAGGTAAAGGAAACTGGATAATTCTTTTTTCTTTTTTCATTCCTTTCAAAATTATTTTGGAGGCTTTTTCCACATTCATTAAGAAAGGCATCTGGAATTCATTTTTATCGGTCATAGGACTTCGAACAAATCCCGGTTTAACAGTTATAACTTTTACATTATATTTCTTCAACTCAATACGAATGCTTTCAAGAAAAATTGAAGCAGCGGCTTTACTAGAGCAGTAAGCTGCACTTCTTGGGAAACCTCTCAAGTCAGACAGACTTGATATACCAACTATGTATCCTTCTTTCTTTTTAATAAAGCCGGGGATTAATTCATCGAGACAATATACCAAACCAAGAGTATTAACATTAAAAATCTCTTCAATAAATTTACTGTCAAACTCTTCAATGCTCATTCTGTAACTTGCACCGGAATTGAGTATCGCGATATCGATATTTCGAAATTCTTTCTTAACAAAATCAAAAGCAGTCTTTACACTCTCTTTTGAAGAGACATCGCAGTAAGTCGTTATAATTTTAGTGTTAAATGATTTTAATTCTTCTGCGAGATTGTCGAGAACATCTTTTCTTCTTGCAAGCAGAGCTAAGTTTGCTCCTTCTCTAACAAGGTCTTTCGAGAGTTGATAACCTATTCCGCTGGAAGCCCCAGTGATAAGAATATTTTTGTTGGAAAAGTTCAATTATTATTTCTTCATCAACAAAACCATAATGGCTTTTTGAACATGCAGCCTGTTCTCAGCTTCGTCAAAAACAACTGAATTTGGAGAATCGATTACCTCATCAACAACTTCATCTCCCCTATGTGCCGGGAGACAGTGTAAAAATAAATAATCTTCTTTTGCAAGCTTAACGAGTTTTCCATTTACCTGGTACTTATTAAATATTTTCTTTCTTTCTGCTGCTTCAGATTCTTGTCCCATACTTGCCCAAACATCAGTGTAAATAACATCCGCATCTTTAACAGCTTCTTCAGGATTTTCAATTATTTCTACTCTGCTGTTCATAGCTTTTGCATTTTCTAATGCTGCATTTACTATTTCTCCATTTGGTTTGTATCCATTTGGAGAAGCGATGGAAATATGCATCCCAACTTTTGAACATCCATAAAGTAAACTATGGGCAACATTGTTTCCGTCGCCAACATAAGCAAGCTTAAGTCCTTTAAGTTTTCTTTTCTTTTCTGAAATTGTAAAAAGGTCAGCTAAAATCTGGCAAGGATGAAGAAGATCTGTTAAACCATTAATTACAGGAATTGTAGCATGTTTTGCAAGATCCATAACATCCTGGTGATCGAAAGTTCTTATCATTATTCCGCTGAGATATCTTGATAAAACTTTTGCAGTATCGTGAATATTTTCGCTTCTTTTCAATTGTAAATCAGTTGGTCCAAAGTACATTCCAATTCCGCCGAGTTGGTAAATTCCTGTTTCAAACGAAACTCTTGTTCTCGTAGAAGGTTTTGAAAATATCATTCCGAGAGTTTGTCCCTCGAGGTATTTATGAGAAGTTCCCTCTTTCAGTTTCTTTTTTAGATCTGCGGAGAGTTCGAAAATTACATTTATCTCATCAAGAGTCAGATCATTTATTGAGATTAGGTCCTTACCTTTCATTAGTTTATCCTTTTTAGTTTGAGGTATGCCAGATTTTTAAAATCTGGCATATCTATATTATACTATAATCCTTGTTCCCAAATTTCCGTTATTTAATTGTGTTGCTTCTGTAATGATTGTTTCATTACCTGTTTCTTTAACAAAATTAATTGCCGCTTTTATTTTTGGTTCCATGCTACCGGGTAAAAACTCACCATCTTCAAAATATTTTATAAGCTCATTAAGTCTCACGGTTTCCAAAGCCTTTTGATTAGGCTTGTTAAAATTAATATAAACATGAGAAACATCTGTAAGAATATAAAATTTATCTGCATTTATTTCTGCTGCCAGGTGCGAGGAAGCAATGTCTTTATCTATTACTGCTTCCACTCCCTGGTAAAGATTTTTTTCGTCGAGATAAACAGGTACACCTCCACCACCCGCAGTAATAACAAGGTTTCCAGCTGATGCAAGTTCCTGAACAATGTCTCTGCTTAATATTTTTAATGGTTCTGGAGAGGCTACAATTCTTCTCCAGCCCCTTTTTCTAGAATCCTCCTTAAACTCATAATTATTCATTTTTGCCATTAGTTCAGCTTCTTCTTTTATATAGAATGTACCGATTGGCTTTGATGGTTTTTTGAAAGCGGGGTCGTTTAAATCAACAAGAACTTCCGAAATTACAGTTATGACATTTTTATTAATATTATGCTCAAGAAGAATATTTCGGAGTTGTCTTTCAATCATATAACCAATTCCGCCCTGCGAATCGGCTACACAAATATCGAGAGGCATCCGTGGAATTTTGTAAGTGTTAAATCCAGCTTCGTTTCTTAAAAGAATATTTCCAACCTGGGGTCCATTTCCATGAGTAATTACAAGATTATAATCATTCTTTATTAAACTAACCAGGTTAGTACAAGTATCATAAGTATTTTTCTCCTGCTGCTTAATTGTTCCGACCTGATTTCCGCGCAGCAGTGCGTTGCCGCCAAGAGCAACAACAGCAAGCTTTTTCACAAAAGTCCTTTTTCCTTTAAAACAGATTCAAGATTAATATCTCCTTTTTCACTAAGATCATATTTGACTCTTGTGAAGGGTTTGTTGATCTTTAATAATCTTCCAAGATCAATGGGAGTGCCTATAACAACGGAATCACATTCTGTTTTGTTAATTGTTTCTTCTAAATCTTTC
>Ga0210098_1000287_pt1 | contig 16946 bp, 12 predicted proteins | sample Joice_ThreeSqA_D_FD_184870 | JGI IMG/M metagenome (GOLD analysis project Ga0210098, IMG submission 184870) | Wetland microbial communities from San Francisco Bay, California, USA, that impact long-term carbon sequestration - Joice_ThreeSqA_D1... | ecosystem: Environmental > Aquatic > Marine >...
TCTATGTGATGGCGCCTTTTTTGTTACAAGATTAACACTTCCGGCAATTGCATCGCCATCTTTATCAGCGGTTATTGCTTTGTATAATTCAATTCCTGCTAAAGAGCTTTGGGAGATCGCACTCAAATCTATTCCCCTGCCCTGAGCATCAGTAGATGGAATCCTTACCCCGTCTATAGTTACAGTTGTATATTGATCGCTCATACCTCGCAAAACTATTTTGTTTGCTTCGCCCCCGGATCTGGTAACCGATACACCTGGAAGCCTGCCGATTGACTCCGCTGCGTTAGCATCAGGCAACTCCTGTATTTTTTCTTCCGAGACTATATTAATAATTGTATTGGATGCTCTTTGTTGATTTATTGCCGACATCTGACCCGAAGCCTGTCCTGTTACAACTACCTCTTCTCCTTCCAAAACATCAGGAACTAACACAATATCTAATTGAGTAGATCTATTATTAACAATTGTTATATCAACTTGTTTTGGTTTGTAGCCGATATATGAAATTTTTAAAGTGTAATTACCTTCCGGAATGTTAGTTATAAGGTATTGTCCTTCCAGATCAGTGGCACTTCCTAAAGCAGTACCGAGTAAAAAAACATTCGCGCCTACTAATGGTTTATTACTTAGGGAGTCGCTGATGACGCCGCGCAAATTTCCCTGTCCATAAACGATAGAAGAAATCAAAACAATTAAGGTGAAAAGTTTTTTATAAAGTGACATAAAGTACTCCGCCTGACTTTTTTTCAGAAAAGTAATTTATCTTAGAAAAGAGAATTTTGTATGATTCGGTATTGTCTAAATATCTGAGTCGCATATATTTCTTGTTGATAATTTAGTGCTGTATTCGGATATTTGAATGAAACGTTAACTTAATCGTTAACTTTAACGATTGATAATATTACAAAATTAATTTGTATTGTCAAGCAGAATTAATAATTTTTTATGAAAGAGGAGATTAATTTGATTTTAATATTTTTTTTAATAACTTTTGATAACTTAAACGATAAAGTTAACAGTTAATAAATGTGACTTAAGAGGCGAAGCTATGTTAAAGATTTCCTTGAAATTTTGTTATAAACTTTCTTTAATAGGCCTATTTTTTACACTTACAAGCCCGGCAAGCTACTCGGAATCTATTGCCGTTATACTAAAAAATCCTTTAAATATTACACGTACTAATGAAATTATAAAAATTAATACTGAATTGTTGAAAAAGAAAAATCCCTACTTCAATTTTAATAATTTTTCTGTTTTCTACAATGATGACAAACTACCATATGACTTAGTTTATACAAAAAGTACGCACAGCCATGACATCTTAGTTCTTTTAGACTTTAAACCGGATGAAACTAAAAAGGTTGTTTTTATTGATAATGTAAAAAGTAATGAAGCCCCAAAAGAGACTCAGGCATACCTGGGACAAAAGGTAGATTATATATTGAAAGGAGGCTATTACACCGATGGTCATTTTGAAAGTGTAGATTCTGCTAAGGTTCCGGCAACACACTTTGCGCATGATGCCTTGTACCAATTCGAGGGACCAGGTTGGGAGTCTGAAAAAATTGGTTATAGATTATATCTTGATGATAGAAACAGGACAGATATTTTTGGCAAAAAAGAAAATGGATTGTTCTTAGATATTACAGGTAAAAATGATCTTGTGTCGGATGGAAACGAATCTTACCAAAGTATGCTTGATTGGGGCAGAGATATTTTTAAAGTAGGAAACTCTCTTGGCATCGGTTCAATAGCTACATTTTATGAAAACAAAATTACAACGGTATCAGACGTTGACAGTGTTTATTGCGAAGTTTCAGATGGTAATTTGATTTCAGGTATTACAGCTAAGCAATTCGGCTGGAAACTGAGTGAGAAATATAATATTACAACAAACTATTATATCTTAGCAAAAAGCAGAGTTACAAATGTCAATGTTTTAGTAGATAAGAATATCGATAACTTCTGCACCGGACTTGCTAAACATGAAAATACAGATTACCTTTCTTCAAAAAATGAAGGATGGAATTTTATAGCTTTATGGGACAAACAAACATTGGCCGATGATAACCTCGGGATTGCCGTTATTTATAATAAATCTTATCTTTTAAGTATATCCGAAGATGATTTAAGCTACTTTGTAATATTAAAACCTAATGATAAGAAACTTACCTATTATTTTTGTGCGGCATGGGAACAGGAACCGAATGGAATTAAAAGTAAAGAAGAATTTATCGACTACCTTAATAATGAAATAAATAAATTAAACAATCCTATTAAAGTTGAAATTTAAAAAATCAATCAAGCCTCTTTTTCACTAACATAAAGGAAACCTAATGTTGGATGCAGATTCAGGTCAAGTAAAAATAAAAATTGGTAATTACAGGTGGACAATCTGTGCTTTGCTTTTCTTTGCGACAACCATTAACTATGTAGACCGTGCTGTAATGGGAGTTCTTGCACCTACTTTAAGATCAGAAATAGGATGGACAAATCAGGAATATGGTTATATAAGTGCAGGATTCACATTAGCATATGCAATCGGATTTCTTTTTGCAGGATGGTTTATAGATAGGGTCGGCACTCGTATTGGTTATTCGGTATATTTGACTATCTGGTCTTTGGCTGCCGCTGCCCATGCATTGGCAAAAACAGCTTTCGGCTTTGGTATAGCTCGCTTTGGTTTAGGTATTGGAGAATCAGGAAATTTTCCTGCAGCAATAAAAACAGTTGCAGAATGGTTTCCTAAAAAAGAACGTGCCTTAGCAACAGGAATATTTAACGCAGGCTCCAACGTTGGAGCTGTTCTTGCACCTTTATTAGTTCCATGGATTGCTTTAACCTGGGGATGGCAGGAAGCATTTATTTTTACAGGTTTGGCTGGTTTAATTTGGGTATTTTTCTGGTGGCCAATATATCGTAAACCTTCTGAACATAAACGTTTAACAAAAGGAGAGTTGGAATATATTGAAAGCGATCCACCCGATACACCTGTAAAAATTCCCTGGATTAGATTATTCCCATATAGACAAACCTGGGCTTTTGCTGTTGGTAAATTTTTAACTGATTCGATCTGGTGGTTCTATCTTTTCTGGTTCCCACTCTTTATGAATGATCATTTTGGAGTGGATCTTAGTTCTATTGGTTTGCCAATGATTACAGTTTATCTTCTTGCAGACGTAGGTTCAATTGGTGGTGGTTGGTTAAGCTCTTATTTTCTAAAAAGAGGATGGACAACAAACAAGGCTCGTAAAACTGCAATGCTTATTTGTGCATTGTGTATTCTTCCGGTAACTATGGCACCGCGTGTAAGTGGAGAATGGGTAGCTGTTTGGCTGATAGGAATTGCAGCAGCAGCACACCAGGGATTTTCTGCAAATATTTTTACGATTACATCAGATATGTTTCCCCGAAAAGCTATTGCCTCTGTAGTTGGAATTGGAGGATTCGCGGGTGCTATGGGGGGGTTTATTATGAACCTTGGCGCGGGATGGCTTAGACAAAGTACCGGTAACTATATTATAATGTTTACGATTGCCGGTGTTATTTATTTGGTTGCTTTATTGTTTATTCATTTGTTAGCACCTAAACTTGAACCTGCTGAGTTTGAAGAGAAACTTATAACATAAATTCCTGCTTTTGTGCTAATAAAAAAAATTATGAAAAAAAATATCAAAAAATCTAAAACTGATAAAAAATTTATTACAAAGGATTTTTTGTTATTAAATAAAATTGCTGAAAGATTGTATCATAATTACGCTAAAAATCTTCCCATAATTGATTATCACAATCATCTTCCGATCAAAGAAATTGCGGAAGATAAAAACTTCGATAATATTACACAGGTTTGGTTGTACGGAGATCATTATAAATGGCGGGCAATGAGAACAAACGGAGTTGATGAAAAACTTATTACAGGTAAAACTTCTGATTGGGAAAAATTTTTAGCTTGGGCAGAAACTGTTCCTTACACTTTAAAAAATCCTTTATATCATTGGACACACCTGGAATTAAAAAATCCGTTTGGTATATCAAATAAACTTTTGAACGGAAACACTGCAAAAGAAATTTATGAACATTGTAATAAGCTTCTTCAAACAAATGATTTTTCCGTTAAAGGATTACTTAAAAATTTTAATGTTAAATTTCTCTGTACGACTGATGATCCTCTCGATTCACTTGAATATCATAGAAAAATAAAGAGAGATAAATTTGATCTAAAAGTTTTTCCTGCATTTCGTCCTGATAAAGGAATGGCGGTTGAAAACCTTGCTCAGTTTTCTCTATGGTTCAACAAGCTTCAGGAAATAGCAAACATCCAGATCAATTCATTTCAAAAATATATTGATGCAATAAGACAGCGCCACGATTTCTTTCATAAAAGCGGATGCAAAATTTCCGATCATGGAATAGAAGTTCCTTATGCAGAAGATTATACTCAGCAGGAAATAGAAAATATTTTTCAGAAAATTCTTTCATCTAAAGAATTAAACCAGGAAGAGATTTTAAAATTCAAATCTGCTATGATGTATGAGTTTGGTGTGATGGATCATGAAAAAGGTTGGGTTCAACAATTGCATATCGGGGCTTTAAGAAATAATAATACAAGAATGTTTAACAAACTTGGTCCTGATACAGGATATGATTCAATTGGTGATTTTAATATTGCAGCTTCTCTCGTAAAATTTTTAGACAAACTCGATAAGAGCGATAAACTTGCAAAAACGATTATTTATAATCTTAATCCAAAAGACAATGAAGTTGTTGCAACGATAATTGGAAGTTTCCAGGACGGAAGTGTTCCGGGTAAAATACAACTTGGCAGCGGCTGGTGGTTTCTTGATCAAAAAGACGGAATTGAAAAACAATTGACCTCGTTATCAAATATGGGATTGCTCAGCAGGTTTATTGGTATGTTAACTGACTCAAGAAGCTTTTTGTCCTTTTCGCGTCACGAATATTTTCGCAGAATTCTTTGCAATATGATAGGCGAAGAAGTTGAAAAAGGTTTTCTTCCTGATTCCGATGAACTGCTCGCTCCTCTTATAGAAGGTGTTTGCTATTATAATGCTGAAAAATATTTTGGGTTTAACAAAGTATAACTTCCAATTTCTCATTTCGTTTCTAAACATCTAATGATAATCTTATAAACAGTCGTCCTATGAAGTTATTATACGTTTTGTTGTTGTGTGTTTCCTTTTTTATTGATATATCCGCTCAAATATTTGTTGCTGTAGATGGAGACGACAGTGGTCCCGGAACGATTGACCAACCGTTAAAAACTATATCATCTGCAGTAAGTAAGACTCAAGCAGGAGACACAATTTTTGTTCGTGGCGGAGTCTATTCTTTATCAGCAACAATAAGTATTTCTAAAAGTGGTAGTGAAAACAATAGATATTTTCTTATTTCATATAAGGACGAGAGACCTCTCCTGGATTTCTCTTCTATGCCGGTTAACAGCAGCAATAGGGGAATAAAACTCAGCGGGAGTTATTGGTATATAAAAGGAATTGATATAAAGGGGGCAGGCGACAATGGAATGAACATGAGCGGTTCAAATAATATAATTGAGTTCTGTTCTTTTTATGAAAACAGTGATACAGGTTTACAAATTGGTGGCGGTGCTTCAAATAACAAGATTATTAATTGTGATTCTTATTTTAATGAGGATCCCGGACAAGGTAATGCCGATGGGTTTGCTGCAAAGCTTGATGTGGGTACAGATAATTATTTTTACTGCTGCAGGGCATGGCAAAATTCAGACGATGGCTGGGATGGATATTTAAGAGGGGCCGATGATGTGAGCACATCCATAGAAAATTGCTGGTGTTTTGCTAATGGTTATTTGAAGGATGGAAGTGCAAGCAGCGGAAATGGAAACGGTTACAAAATGGGTGGGAGTGATGATAAAACTTTAATGCACAATTTTACTTTAAAAAAATGTCTTGCATTCGATAACAGAGTAAAAGGTTTTGATCAAAACAATAATAAAGGTTCTATGACACTTTATAATTGTACAGGATATGGAAATGGAACTAATTACTCTATTACATCGGTATTAGATACTTCTAAAAGCGCAACTATAATTAATAGTATTGCATTAGGTAATTATGGATTGCTTGCTGGTTTTGTTTTTCAACAAACAGATAGCTGGCAAAGTCCATTTAGTATTACCAATGATGACTTTATTTCAATCGATACAGCCGGAGTTAGAGGACCAAGAAAAAGCGATGGGAGTTTACCTTACCTACAATTTATGCATCTTGCTGAAGGAAGTGATTTAATTGATTCGGGTACAGATGTTGGATTGCTTTTTAATGGTTCCGCTCCAGACCTTGGTGCATTTGAGTCTAATGGGATTGTTTCGGTTGCGTTGAATAATTTTAATTCTCCAAAAGAATTTAAACTCTTGCAGAATTATCCTAATCCATTTAATCCAACAACAAATATCGGTTTTTCAATTACGGAAAAAGGATCTGTTAATTTGGAAGTTTATAATGTGTTGGGAGAGTTAGTTGCTTCTTTAATTAATAATGAGTTGAAAGAACCGGGCAACTATATTGTTAATTTTAACACCGCAGGTTTAGCCAGCGGAACATACATTTATATATTAAAAGCGGGAAAAAACATTTTGTCCAGAAAAATGACTCTTCTTAAATAAATATGAAGATTATATAAACCTTTTAATTATGAAAAAAATATATTCTAATTTCTTCCTGATACTTTTCTTTTTTGTATTTCAGTTTGCATGTGCTCAGACTGAGAGAAGTAATTCCGGTTGGGAACAGCTCGATGGAATACTTTCAAAGATAAATCCTCCTGTTTTTCAAAATAAAACTTTTAATATTATAGATTACGGTGCTATAAGTGATGGAACTACTGATTGCACGAATGCTTTTAAAAACGCAATTGATGACTGTTCAAAAAATGGAGGGGGCAAAGTTGTAGTTCCCGAAGGAGAATTTCTCACTGGAGCAATTCATCTTAAAAGCAATGTTAATCTTTATGTTTCCGAAGGTGCTGTAGTAAAATTTTCTAAAGATGTGAGCAAATATCTTCCTGTAGTTTTTACAAGATGGGAAGGTGTTGAGTGTATGAATTACTCTCCTCTAATTTATGCTTACGAACAAAAAAATATTGCTGTTACTGGAAAAGGAGTTCTGGATGGACAGGGAAGTAATGATAACTGGTGGAGTTGGAAAGGAAAAACCGATTACGGCTGGGAAAATGGAATGCATAGTCAGGATGAAGGAAGAAATAAACTTTTAGATATGGCCGAAAAAAATATTCCTGTTGAAAACAGAGTTTTTGGTAATGGATATTATTTAAGACCAAACTTTGTTCAACCTTATAAATGCAAAAACATATTGATTGAAGATGTCACATTCAAAAATTCCCCGATGTGGTTTATTCATCCGGTACTTTCGGAAAACGTATCTATTATTAATGTAACAGTAGAAGGATTAGGCCCAAACAATGATGGTTGTGATCCTGAAAGTTGTAAAAACGTTCTTATTAAGGGATGTTCTTTTAATACCGGCGATGATTGTATCGCGATTAAATCCGGCAGGAACACTGATGGAAGAAGAGTTAATATTCCGGGCGAAAACATTATAATTCAGGATTGTAAAATGAAGGATGGACATGGTGGAGTTGTGATAGGTAGTGAGATATCCGGTGGCGTGAGAAATGTTTATGCGGAAGATTGTGAAATGAGTAGTCCTGAGCTTGATAGGGTAATAAGAATAAAAACTAATTCAATTCGTGGTGGAACAATTGAGAACATTTTTGTGAGAAATATTAAAGTTGGTCAGGTTGGAGAAGCGGTTGTAAAAATAAATTTCTTTTACGAAGAAGGAGATGCAGGGGAGTTTACACCAATTGTAAAAAATATTAATATTGAAAATGTTACTTCCGAAAGAAGTGAGTATGCTCTCTGGATAAAAGCTTATGAAAGATCGCCCGTGGAAAATATTAAAATAGAAAATTGTGAATTCAACAATGTGAAAAAAGAAAATATTATTGAGAATGTTAAAGGTTTAAAATTAAATCTTGTAAAAATTAATAATAAGGAAATTTCATCAGGTCAATAATTTATGAATAAAACATTTTTGCTGTCTGTTCTTACTTTTTTATTTCTTTCTATAACAACAATTGATTGCAGGCAAAAAGAGTCTATGCTCAATACTAATATGGCGATCAAAATTGCCGATAGTTTTATGGAGCTGCATCCTGATACTGTGGCATATAAAAATGAAGCAAAAAGTTATAAATGGAATTACGAACAGGGATTGATACTTACAGCCTTTTATAATTTATATAAGTTGACCGGGGATCATAAATATCTTGATTATATAAAAAGGAATATTGATTACTATATCGAAAATGATGGGACGATTAAAACTTACAAAATGAAAGATTACAATCTTGATAATATTTCTCCCGGGAGAGTATTACTTTATCTTCATAATGAAACAAAAAATATTAAGTACAAAAAGGCTGCCGATGTTTTAAGGAAACAATTGGAATTGCAACCGAGAACTGTAAGCGGGGGGTTCTGGCATAAAGAAAGATATCCAAACCAGATGTGGCTCGACGGACTTTTTATGGCAGAACCTTTCTATACACATTATTCTAAAATGTTTAATGAACCGAAATCCTTTGATGATATCGCGAAACAATTTTTGTTAATAAGAACTCATCTTAAAGATGAAAAGACCGGTTTGTATTATCATGGGTGGGATGAAAGTAAACTACAAAAATGGGCAGACCCTGTTACAGGAAGATCGCCCAATTTCTGGGGAAGAGCAATGGGCTGGTATATGATGGCTCTCGTTGACGTTCTTGATTATTTCCCCAAAGACCACAAGGACAGAAACGATTTAGTAAAAATTTTGAAAGATCTTTCAGAAAGTCTTCTTAAATATAAAGATAGTAAAACAGGTTTATGGTACCAGGTTGTTGATCAGGGTAACCGTGAAGGGAATTATATTGAAGCTTCTTCGTCTGCAATGTATGCCTATGCTTTTGTAAAAGGTGCCAATCAAGGATATCTCGATAAGAAGTTTTATAGTGTCGCTCAGGAATCATTTAACAATATTATTAAGCACTTAATAACCTATGATGATGAAGGGCATTTTTTTCTTAATAATGTTGCTTCTGTCGGAGGTCTGGGAGGAAATCCTTACAGGGACGGAAGTTTTGAATATTATATCAGTGAACCCAAAAGAACTAATGACTTTAAAGGTTATGGACCATTAATGTTACTGGCAATTGAACTTGAAAAATCTGAGAACAGTAAAACAGTTGGCCTGGATTACTATTATAATAATGAATGGAAAAATGGTAAAAGATATCATTATGTTTGGGAGGACACAACTAACTCGGGGTATTCTGAGCTGGGAAAAATAATAAAAGGTCTTGGCGCCAAAATAACATCTCTGACCGACGCCCCGACAAAAGAAAGTTTAAGCAAAATTGACATTTATATAATTGTAGACCCCGACACACCTAACGAAACAGAAAGGCCAAATTATATTGGAGGTGATGCGAAAAAAACTATAAAAGATTGGGTAAATAAAGGAGGTATTTTGGTTTTACTGGCAAATGATAGTTTGAATTCTGAGTTTACACATTTAAATCTTTTAGCGGAACAATTTGGAATTCACTTTAACGGGGACAGTAAAAACAGAGTTACCGGGAATAACTTTGATATGGGTAAGGTTGATGAATTTCCGGATCATCCTATATTTAAAGATGTTAAGAAAATTTATATAAAAGAATTGAGTACATTAAGGTTAAGCAGAAATGCAAAACCTGTTTTAACTGATAGTGATGGCGTTATAATGGCCCTAAGTAAATTGGGAGATGGTTATGTTTTCGCTGTCGGTGATCCCTGGTTTTATAATGAGTATATTGATAACAGGAAACTTCCTGCGGGTTTCGAAAATTTCAAGGCAGCGAAAAACTTATTTGATTGGTTATTTAATATTAAATTGCATAATTAATCTTTGAATTAATTGTAAAATGGATAAAAAAGTTAGAGTAATAAAATTAGAGGACCTCGCTAAGAAACTTAAAGTTTCCAAAGTAACAATTTCTAAAGCGTTAAGAAATCATCCTGATATTTCACATGCTACAATCAAAAAGGTGAAAGATTTAGCAGATAAGCTCGGTTATGTTCCTAATTATATGGCGAAAAATTTATCCGCAAGAAAATCAAACACGATTGGTCTTGTCATACCTAAGATTGCACATTTGTTTTTTGCTTCGGTTATTGAGTCTATTTATAACGAGGCGTTTGAAAATAATTATGAAACTTTGCTGACAGTTTCACAGGAACAGGAAGAGAGAGAAAAGAAACATATTTTAAATCTTCTTTCAATGAGGGTAGACGGGCTAATAGTTTCCATTACCCAGGAGACAAAAGATACAACAATATTTAAAAGAGTATTACAGCAAAATATTCCTTTGGTTTTTGTTGATAGAGTACCGGAACTTGATGGGGCTTCAAGCGTTACCGTGGATGATAAAGGCGGTTCCCACTCTGCTGTAATGTATGCTATAGGAAGAGGGTATAGAAAGATGGCTCATATAGGTGGTTATCCACATGTTAATATTGGTAAGGCAAGACGCGATGGATTTGTTGAGGCATTGAGAGCTAATGGGCTGCCGGTTAATGAAAGTTGGATTATTGGGGGCGGTTTTGGTGAAGAAGATGGTTATAACGGTTTTATGAAAATATATGATAAGAAAAACTTACCCGAATATATTCTTTCGGTAACATATCCTGTTGCTCTGGGTATATACAAGGCTGCGACCGAGCTCGGAATAAGAATACCCGAAGATATTGAAATAACATGTTTTGGAAAAAATTCTTTTAATGAATCTATTCCTTCTGTATTTAACTTTGTTGATCAGCCTACTAAAGAATTGGGTAAACGAGCAACCGATTTAATTATCCAGCATATTAATGATCCCAAAGGTTTTGATCCGGAACATATTGAACTTAAAACGCAGCTCATCATTAATAATGGCAAATCTAGAATTGAACTAGCAGGATAAAAATTCCCTCTTTATAAACTCTAACTATCCGTAAGCTTTCAAAAACGTTTGTATGAAGATAAATTGTATCTTATTTTTTTTCCTATTTAGCTTAACTCAAACTTTTGCTTTCAAACCTGATCTTGTTGTATCACAGGACGGGAAGGGTGATTACGTTACAATTCAAAGTGCACTTGATGCAGTTCCTTCTAAAACCTCAGGCAGCTTTATAATCTATATAAAAAAGGGAACTTATAATGAGAAGCTCTATATAGAAAAAAGCAATATAGTTTTGATCGGTGAGGACAGAGACAGCACTCGAATTGTTTATGCAGAACTCAGAAGCAATTGGAGAATTTCTCACGGTGATGACTATGGTTCCGCCACAGTAAATATTAAAGAAGGAGTAACCGACCTTACTTTTATTAACTTGACTATCCATAACAATTATGGAGGTCTTTATGGAAATAACGATCATCAGTTCGCTGTAAGAGCTGGACAAGGCGTTACAAGAATAATAATTGACAATTGTAACATTATTGCTGATGGTGGTGATACTCTTAGTTTGTGGAATACGGAAGATGGAATGTATTATCATCGCAATTGTTACTTTGAAGGATATGTCGATTATGTATGTCCGCGGGGTTATTGCTTTATCGAAAACAGTAAATTCTTTGGTAGAAACCTTACAGCTTCAATATGGCATGATGGAAGCAAAGGTGAGGATCAGAAGTTTGTGATAAAAAATTCAAGGTTCGATGGAGTAAAGAATTTTCCTTTGGGAAGATTTCACAGAGATGCACAATTTTTTCTGATCAATTGTACATTCTCAAATAATATGGTAGATAAGGATATATTTTTTGCTCACTCACCCCCCCCACGAACTTTAAAATGGGGTGAGAACAGGCATTACTTTTATAATTGTCACGGTGATAGCGTTGATTATGCGTGGCACAAAAACAATTTGAATGAAGCAAAAGAAAATGTGTCGCCTGAACAAATTACCCCTGAATGGGCATTTAAAGGCAGATGGAATCCTGTAGCTATTTTGGACACATTGGAAATTAAATAAACCAATAATATACCTACTCCGGAATAATAGGGGTTAAAAAAATTTAATAAGGTACAATATGTTAACTTTTAAAGATGAGTTGTTGACTTCTTGTGAAGAAAGTAATTCATATTTGAAGAATATAAATCTGGAAAACATTGAATTACAAATTTATGTTAGGTCAATCAAACAATACGACGAAGTAATATTCTTTATTGCAAAACATGGTATTGAAAAATTCCTTTTCTTGTTATATAACGAACCAGCTAATAAAATAGCAGAAAATTTTGAAGGAAGTATTCTGACTTTCAACAGTTCAGAAAATTTTCTACTTAAAAAATGTATTCAAAATACTTATAACAGGAAACTGCTTCAGAAATATTTTGATTTTACTAAGCCACGTATTATTGGATTAGTAGATTCATTTGGTTTTGGTGATAGAATAGGGCTTGCCAACCCGGCTCATATTCTTTCTCTTAGGGAAAGTCATTTTAAACCAATACTTGCACAACAATCTATAAGAGAACTAACAAGAACAAATAGAACTCCTGCAAAGATTATGGATGCTGCAGTTTGGGCTGTTTTCCAGGAAGGTTACACAGATGGTTTTGGTGCAGATGCAGATCATCTTAAAACGACTCAAGATATTGAGTTAATGATTGCGAACGGGTTTAAGATGTTTACTTTCGACCCGAGTGAATATGTCCATAACGAAGCGGATACTTTGGATAATAATCAGCTTGATGAAAGATTAAAAAGTATTAACTGGAAAGGTTTGGAAATACAGTATGAAAACCTCGCTGGTTCTTATCTTGATAAAGAATTTAAAATAACAGATGAATTAATTATTAAAACAGATGATAATAAGCTGAAGCGTGCACTCATTAAGTATGGAGACGCACTTGCTTACATTAAAAAACTTTACCATCATATAAAGAAAAATCATCCTGATTATGAATCTGAAATTGAAGTTTCGGTTGACGAAACAGATTCCGTAACATCACCATTTGAGCATTTCTTTATTGCAGCCGAATTAAAAAGATTGAAAGTTAAAGTTATAAGCATTGCTCCTCGTTTCATCGGAGATTTTGAAAAAGGAATTGACTATAAAGGTGATCTTGAATTGTTTAAGAAGGAGTATATCAAACACATCAGCATCGCAAATTATTTTGGAACATATAAAATTAGTCTTCATTCTGGTAGTGATAAGTTTGGAGTTTATCGGGTAATAGGTTCTTTAAAGATTGGTGCAACCCATGTGAAAACTGCGGGAACAAGTTATCTTGAAGCACTTAAGGTCCTTGCATTAAAAGAGCCGTCTGTTTTTAGGGAAATGCTCGATTATTGTAGAGCTTTATACGATGAAGAAAAAAAGACATATCATGTTTCTGCAGATCTTAATAACATAAAACCGGCAAATGAATATTCTGACAAAGAATTAGTTGAATTATTCAACCAGGATAACTGGAGACAAATACTTCACGTAACGTTTGGAAGAGTTCTTACAGATAAAAATGAAAAAAGTGAGTATATTTTCAAGGGTAAATTAATCAATTGTTTAAAAGAGAATGAAGAAATTCATTACGACTATATAATAAAGCATTTTCAAAGACACCTGGAGCCTTTTAACTGATATGGGAAAAGAAATAATACTTGAGCAAATCTTAAAAACAAAAGTTGTTGCAGTCCTTAGAGTAAAAGAAGCAGACAAGCTTAAAAAAATTATCGACGCAATTTATAACGGGGGAATTACCGCTGTAGAAATTACAATGACTGTTCCGAATGCAATTCAACTAATAGAAAAAATGAGTGGAGAGCTCGATAAAAATATTGTTCTTGGTGTTGGTTCGGTATTAAATAAATCAATTGCAGAAGATGCTATAAAAGCCGGAGCCAAGTATGTTGTTAGTCCCGTTTTGAAAAATGAAATTATAGAAACTGCACATAAATTTGATGTTCCTGCAATGCCCGGCTGTTTTACACCGACAGAAATTCAAAAAGCTTATGAGTATGGTGCAGACATTATTAAAGTTTTTCCTGCCGATGTTGTAGGAATGGCTTTTTTCAAAGCAGTTTTAGCTCCGTTGCCTCATCTTAAACTTATGCCTACAGGTGGAGTTTCTTTAACAAATGTGGGGGATTGGTTAAATGCCGGTGCTTGCGCTGTTGGGATTGGATCAGCGTTACTTGATAAGAAAGCGATAACTGAAGAGAATTATTCTGTATTAACTCAAAATGCAAAAACAATTATAGAGAATATTCAAAAGGTAAAAAATTAATTGAGACTCAGAAAACTTAAAGGATAATTTACTATGTACGATTTTGAAGAATTAAAAAATAAAACTTGTGTGTTAACTGGTGGTGGTGGAGTTATTGGAGCTTCACTTGCGCTAGCATTGGGTAGGGTTGGGATTAAAGTTGCTATAGTGGATATCCAGAAAGAATTAGCTGATAAAACTGCATCTTTGGTTTTAAATGAAACTAAAACAGAGTCTATTGGAGTTTCTGCCAATGTTTTGGAGAAATCTTCTCTTGAAACTGCGAAGAAAGAAATAAGTGATAAGCTTGGTCAAATAAATTTCTTAATAAATTGTGCTGGCGGTAATTCGCCGAAAGCGACTACAAAGGCTGAGTTCATAGATGAAAAAACTGTTAATCAGTTAGAAGATACTTTTTTTGGGCTTAGCATCGAAGGATTTCAACGCGTGTTTGATTTAAATTTTATCGGTACTCTTCTTCCGACAATGGTTTTTGCTAAAGATATGCTGGAACTTAAAGAAGGTGTAGTTCTTAATATTTCATCGATGAATGCATTCAGACCACTAACGAAAATACCAGCTTATTCGGCAGCAAAATCATCTATAAATAATTTTACAGAATGGTTAGCTGTACATCTTGCTAAAATGAACATTCGGGTAAACGCAATTGCGCCTGGATTTCTTGTTACAAATCAAAACAGGTTTTTATTATTTGATGAAAAGAGCAAAGAATTAACAGAACGCGGAAAAAGAATTATTCAAAATACACCAATGGGCAAATTTGGTGACCCGGTTGATATCCAGGGAACGATGCTTTACCTTTTATCAGACCTATCAAAATTTGTAACCGGTGTTGTAATTCCCGTTGATGGTGGGTTTAATGCTTATAGTGGAGTTTAATATTTAATAGTAAAAAAAGAAAAAGTTAAAAATGGTTAAAAATATAATTGTTGCACAATCGGGGGGACCTTCTCCTGTAATTAATAATTCCTTAAGAGGAATAATTGAAACCTGTAAAATGTTTCCTGATAAGTTTGGGAAAATATATGCAGGCTGGCATGGAATAGAAGGAGTTCTTAAAGAAGAACTTCTCGATCTTTCTGCCCAATCAGAAGAAGAAATTTCTTTACTAAGAACAACTCCCGCCGCTGGAAGTATCGGAACCTGCCGATATAAGTTAAAAGACAAACAGCAAAAAGATTTCGAACGTGTAATTGAAATATTTAAAGCTCATAATATTGGATATTTCTTTTACATCGGTGGGAATGATTCGCAGCATACAGCATTTAAAGTAAGTGAACTTGCTAAAGAAAAAGGACTCGAACTTGTTGCTACTGGAGTTCCTAAAACAATTGATAATGATGTTGGTGATAGTGAATTCAAACTTATAGATCATACACCGGGTTATGGAAGTGTTGCACGTTACTGGTCCCATATAGTTCAAAATGCAAATGAAGAAAATATGGGTTCTTCTCCAGCTGACCCCGTTCTCGTTTTACAGGCGATGGGAAGAAAAATCGGCTACATTCCGGCAGCTTCAAGGTTAGCTGATCCTAAAAGAGAAATTCCTTTGCAGATTTATTTAACTGAATCAAAAGTAACATTAGAACAATTAGCCGATAATGTAAACGATCAGCTTCAGAAAGATGGAAGATGTATAGTTGTTATCAGTGAAGGTTTTGATGTTGGAGATATTGGTCAGGTTAAAGATGCTTTTGGACATACTTCATTTGGTTCAAGTAAAGTTTCCGTTTACCAATCGGTTGTAAATTATCTTAATTCAAAAGGATTAAAAGCAAAAGGCGCCGCACGTGGACAGGTAATGGGAACCGACCAACGAGATACAATGATTTATGCTTCCACAGTTGATCTTGATGAAGCTTATAAAGTTGGACAAAAGGCTGTTGAAGTTGCAATGAATGAAGGCAACGGATGGATGGCAACAATTCTGCGTGAACCGGAATTTATTTATAATGTAAAATTTGATAAGGTTCCCTTGGAGAAAGTTGCACTTAGTGAAAGATTTTTTCCCGATAAGTGGATTTCAAAAAACAGGTTCGATGTTACAGATGAATTCCTTAATTATGTGAGACCCCTTATTGGTGAAGATTGGGTTTCCGTTCCTGTTATTAACGGAAGACAAAGATTCACAAATTTTAAACCGGTGTTTGCTGATAAAAAATTGTCTGTTTATACACCGGAAGCTTATTAATTAAATTTGATTTGGAGAAAAGATGGCTGACAATCCTCATAAAATATTAGAAGAACTAAAACCCGAGAAAGAGTTTTTTATCGGAATAGATTCGGACGGATGTGTTTTTGATACTATGGAAATAAAGCAGAAGGAAAGTTTTTGTCCTATGTTCATTAAGCATTTTAAAATGCAAAAGGTTTCTAAGTATGCACGCGAAACTTGGGAGTTTGTAAATCTATATTCTACAACACGCGGAGTTAATCGTTTTAAAGCTCTAATAAGAGCTTTCGAATTATTAAAAGAAAGACCAGAAGTTAAAGCACGCAACATGGAATTTTTGGATATTGCAGCGGTAATCGAGTGGGTTAACAATGAGACAAAATTAGGAAATCCT
>Ga0210098_1000294_pt1 | contig 16589 bp, 15 predicted proteins | sample Joice_ThreeSqA_D_FD_184870 | JGI IMG/M metagenome (GOLD analysis project Ga0210098, IMG submission 184870) | Wetland microbial communities from San Francisco Bay, California, USA, that impact long-term carbon sequestration - Joice_ThreeSqA_D1... | ecosystem: Environmental > Aquatic > Marine >...
AAAAAACCAGCCGGATTTTCTGTATTTCTTTTTTAAAGTAAAAGTTTTTCTTCTACTGCCTGTAACAAGGTAATTATCGAGCTGGTTTATTGAAAGAATTTTTAAAGAAGGTTTCTTGTTTCGCCTTGGTTTTTCATTTATAAGTTTCTGAATATCCCGGCGTGAAGTTATCTCTTTGGGAAGGACACTTGCCTCCTTCAAAAGAGAGATAACATTCAGGTATTGTTTTTTACAATTAGCACAGTAATCTAAGTGGCCAGCTATTTCATTCCGGATTTCATTAATTAAATGACCATCGGCGTAATCATTAAGGTAATATTTAATTTCTTTGCATGTCATTTTATGTTGTTGTCATCTCCCCGCCTTATAACGGCTTATGTTGTTCTGCAGGTTTAAAAGTGTCTTTAAGTACACAGAAAAAATTTATTTGAACTTATGAAAAAAAATCAAATTAGCAAAACCGAATCGTATCATTTTAAGAAAATTTTTTTTGTTATGCCGTAAAAATAATATTGACACATATCATGAAAAATTTTATATAGTAGAGAGAGAAAATTTTTAATCTTTCCTAACATGGAGGAGTTAATGCCCGGCAAAAAATCTAGATTGGTAGGATTTTTAATAGGTTTTGCAACAGGGAGCGTTATGTCCCTTTTATATGCGCCGCAAAGCGGCACCCAGTTCCGCACTAATTTAAGACGGGATTTTCCCGGTTTCCTTAAAAAGGCAGAAGGAATAAAGGAAAAATTAATTGGCAAAGCCAAATCGATAGCTTCGGATATTTCGGGGAGAAGCGAGAAATTTGTTAAGACAACAAAGGATGTTGCCGAAGGAAAATATAATGGCACAGTCGAAACTGTCGAAAAAGAGTTGCACAGTTTGAAACATGCTGTTGATACTGCTGTGAATAAATATGAAGAGAGTAGTTTTTTTAGTAAATCAACAACCAATCAGCAGGTGGATGATCTTTTTATAGATTTTGAAGATGAAATCCTTCCAAAATTTGTAAGCTTCAGGAAAAGATCAAAGTAATTTATAAAAAGCGCCAAATCATTTATAGATAACTCAGCAGCTTGTTTTTCTTGTTCTTCTTTTTAATTTCAGAATACCTTCTGCAAACGGGATAGAGACTAATTACTACAATTATCCAGACGAAGTAAACGATAGGCAAATCGTAGCCCCAATTATTTGGCCAAGCATCAAAAATATGATTTCCGGTAAGAAAATAATCGTTTAGTCCCAAAGCATTAGCAATAAGTAATGCAAGCAAATGAATCAATGGGATGTGAACAAGATAATAAAACATCGGGACCCTGCCGAAAAAGACAAAAATATTTTTGACCAAGCTTGTAGCCTTGTCGAGTAAAGGCAAAAGAGCAATAGCTGGTCCCAGCGTCATTAATAAATAGAGAAAAGATGGTGGATATTTTGTTGTGTTTAAGAAATCTAAGAAGGTGAAAACGAAATTCTTTTGATAACTCCAGCGGGAGGGATCTCCATATATATTAATGTATCTTAGAATAATAAATCCGGCCGTAAGTCCCAGCCCAATCCGGAGAAAAATTTTATTTCTTTTTTTCTCATTAAGCCTGAACAAATTTCCAAATCCGTATCCGGCCGCCATAACACCGATCCAGGGTATCAATGGGTAAAAAACAAAGAAAATATTTCCGTTTCCAAACTGTATTGGAGCCTGAACATGCAGAATCACCCAAAGCCATTTTAGTGAACCAAATTGTTCTGGAGTTATGCCATCTAACAGATTATGTGTAAGAACAATTATAATCCCTATTATTGAAATCGTTTTTGGAGAAAATCCAGAAAAGAAAGAAAGAAAAATCATTGACCAGCCAATTGCCCAGATAACCTGGGCAATTATCAGTGAGTAATCAAAATTAAATAACCAGCCGAAACGCACAATTGTGAGCTCTAGAAAAATTAGCCAGATTCCCCTGGTAATAAGAAATTTCCTGAGATCAGATTTTGACTTGCCCCGGCTTAAAGAAAGAAAAGCTCCTGTGCCTGCAAGAAAAACAAACACAGGGGCACAAAAATGAGTTATCCACCTTGTAAAAAATAAAGCAACATTTGTGTGTTCCATATCCAACGGGTCAAACCGGACATTTGTAAAAAAATCTCTGGTATGATCAAGTGCCATTAAAACCATAATAATACCGCGAAGTATATCGATTGAATCGAAGCGAGGTTTTATTGAGTTATTTTGATTTAAAACAGACACGCTATCACCCATGGTTTTTTCTTCGTACATAAATCTTGCCCTACGGAATCCAAATTTATTTTAAATGATAGACTTATAAAAGAAGCTAAATGCCAGAATAAAAAACTGTGTGAAAGGAACATTTTTTATTAGTAATGACCACTGCCAAATCTATGTTAGAAAAGCTTAAATTCAAAGTGTTTGTAAAACGAGTAAATCATTTTTTGTTTCGTTCAATTATTTCGTAAACAGGCTTGTTATCTCCAAATACCTGCCATTCTTTTATTTTGTCGTTAACTATCAATGCTCTCCAGGCAGCATTAATTTCCCAACGATTCTCCTTTATGGTATTATCTCTACCGTAAGTTCCACCGGCTTTTCCGGTGAACATAATTTTATCACCGTCACAATAAATTTCATCAATGTCGATTTTGTAATCAGGGAACAATTGGAGATAATTAGACCAGCCGCGCGTCATCAATTCTTTTCCCCTGTAAATAGAACCAAGGCTATCAATAAACTTATGATCATCAGACATCATTTCCGATATTGAATTAATATTATGACTATTAATTGCCGTAATGAATCTTATAACGATCTCTACTGAATCGGACAACATTTTAATCCGGGTAATATTTTTCTAGAAAGAATTTTTTATTAAAGTAGTCTTTTTTCCAGTTTGGGTTTACTTTATCTAGAAGTAATCCTTCAAAAGCTCCGAAAGCGTAAAAACAAATTCTTTTGCTGTCCATTAAAGACAGCCCATCAACCAGGTTAAGGGCATTTGTATAGTAATTTTTATAATGATCCTTTAGTGGTTTGTAGTCCTTTAGATTTCGGATCTCTTTTGAAAACACATAATCATCTGCTAGCATAAGTTGCATGAGTTTTATTTCTGTGTAGCGCGCTATGCCTTCCTGCCAGAGCTGAAACGAGAAATATTTATAATCGTTTTCACCCAATGATTTTACAAGGCTCGCCCTTTTTTCTTTAAATGTTTCGTATAGAGTTTTGAATATTGATTCATCGTTACTTTTGAAAATTTGTGCCAAGGTCTTTTTACAAGAGTCATAAACAGTATTTATTTTTATATCTTCATAAGGGAATGGGTAATTAAGCATCCACATTCCGGTGCTATCTCCGCCAGACAAATCGAGCTTGTTCACGCTATTGTAATAGTTCGGATGAGAATATTGATATTGGTGAAAATGTTCATGAAGAATTGTGATGATCCAATCAACGGTGGATTTTCGTGTGTTCTCAGGAGTTCCCACAACTATAGTAGGAATATTATTTACAGCCGGAAAGGTCGCAAGAAACTGTGTGCTGAAAACTCTTTTTCTATAATATACATTACTCTTTAAGAGCGAATCGAAACCAATCAATTTAAAATCAGCTGACGGTGACGGATGATTAATTAAAAACTCGTTATCATCATAAATTAAGAGCAAAGCAAAAGGCGTCTTATCCCAGTTGTCCCCAATTTTGTCACCGTAAAGTTTTGCGATCTCATAAGCTTTGGTTATTCTGATTTTGTCTTCGTAGCGGATCCCCGGAACTGCACTGGCTTTAGCAAAGTATGCAAACAAGAATAGAACTATAGCGGACTTCTTCATTTTCCACCTGGATTTTCTGAAACTCGTTTAAGTTACTTAATTATAAAATTTTCTACAAAACATTTTACATATATTGCAAGCTAAAATGGTTAATGAATATAATTCTCTTTACTTTTAGATTAATTATTTTTGAAATTTCAATGACTTCCTCCATAAACCGGAAGGCACTACAGTGAGCATTAAGGGAAAGCTTGGTAAACTTAGATCGGGTTTTAGCTATTCTTATTGGGTAGCTAACATTATGGAATTGTTTGAAAGAATAGCTTATTACGGGCAGGCAGTTATACTGAGTGTTTTTCTCCGCAATCATCTAAAGTTTAATGAGATTGAAGCGGGGCAGCTTTCTTCAATCTTCGGGGGACTTATTTATTTTCTCCCAATCTTTGCCGGAGCCCTCGCTGATAAATTTGGTTTCAAAAAAGCTTTTTCAATTGCGTTTTTACTTTTAGCAACCGGTTATTTCTTAATTGGTTCTACGGGAATGGAAATGTTTAAAGGCTGGTACGCAGGCTTCGATTTGTTCCCATTGCTAACAGCAATCCTGATACTTACCGCTATCGGCGGTGCATTCATTAAACCAAGCGTGCTGGGAACAATTGCATTAACAACAACGCACGAATCGAAATCTTTAGGCTATGCAATTTATTACTGGCTTGTAAACATTGGGGGGGCCATAGGTCCACTGATTGCTTTCTTTGTTAGAGACAGCATCGGGATAGAGGCAGTATATTTTGTTTCGGCGTTGTCCTGTTTATTAATGCTGGTTGCAACAAGAATCTTTTTTAAAGAACCGGAAAACACTACTGGAGTTGAACACAGGACGATAAGCCAGGTTTTTAAGAACATGGTGTTGGTGCTTTCCAATTTTAAGTTTGTAATTTTTCTTTTAATTTTTTCGCTTTATTGGTTAATGTTCTGGCAGATATTTATTATAGTTCCTTTTTATATAACGGATCATATTTCTGCAAACGCACCGTTTGAGATAATCGAATCGGTTGATGCGTGGGGAATAATTCTTTTTCAGTTACCGATAAATATGTTATCGAAAAGGCTCGCCCCAATAACCGCAATAACAACAGGATTTTTTGTTTCTACTTTTTGCTGGGCAATTATTCTGTTGAATCCATCTATTCCTATGTTTATAGCCGGGTTAGTTGTTTTCTCTCTTGGAGAACAAACACAAGCCCCACGCTATTATGAATACATAGCCGATCTTGCACCGAAAGGGCAGGCTGCTTTATTCCAAGGATTTGCTTTTCTACCCGTTGCAATTGGCTGGTTCTTTGGGGGAACACTCGGAGGCTGGCTTTATAGAACTTTTGCTGTAGAATCAGATAATCATTCTATGATATTTATTGTTCTTACGGGGATAGGCTTAATTGCAACAGTTCTTATGTTCTTGTATAACAAGCTTGTAAAAAGTTAAAGGCGATAAATACCTGTGCTGATCTTCTTTCTTCTATAGAATTTGTGAAAAATTCTTTCCTGCGCCGAATCCTTTCCTGCTAAAATGTATCGTACAATACGACTTTAAAAATTTATTTTAGCAAACAGTTAATAATGAACAAGAGAAAATATTTACGTAACACAGCTATAATTTTTATTGGTGCCCTTGGGGGATTTTTATATTACACATTTATAGGGTGTAACTCGGGAACATGCCCAATAACAGGCAACCCGGTTATAAGCACACTATATGGTGCTGCCGTCGGGTTTGTGTTTACTAATTTCAAAAATGATAAAAACAACAAAGAGGAGAAAAATGAAAGCTAATATGAGCGCAGCAGACAGAGCAATTAGAATGCTTATAGTTGCCGTTATAGCATTACTTTATTTTACCGATACAATATCGGGTACTCTGGCAATAATTCTCGGTGTGCTTGCTATAGTCTTTGCTTTTACAAGCTTTACCGGGTTTTGCCCTATTTACTATTCTTTGAAAACAGGTACAATCAGAAAGAAGATTTAAAAATGAGTTATGGTTTTTCTAAAACTTTGAATCTGTCGTACGAGAAAGCTATTGAGAAAGTTACCGAAGAACTTAAGAAAGAAGGCTTTGGTGTTCTTACCTCAATTGATGTAAAAGAAACTCTCAAGAAAAAGATCGGTGTTGATTTTAAAAAGTACGCAATACTTGGTGCCTGTAACCCTGTGCTGGCTCACAAAGCTTTGCTAACGGAGGAAGAGCTCGGATTACTTTTACCGTGTAATGTTATAGTATATGAAAAAGATGATAAAACAGCAGTTTCTGTATTTAACCCGATGACGATGACAAAAATAGTAAACAACGATAACCTAAAGCTGATTGCAGAAGAAGTAAATAAGAAACTAACAAGGGCTTTTGAAGCAGTATAATTAATAAATCAAAAGGAATAAAAAATGACCGAACATCTGAACAAGCAAACTTTTTTAGAAAAAGTTTTTAATTATGAACAGAACAAAGAATGGAAATATGAAGGAGAACTTCCGGCGCTTGTAGATTTCTGGGCTCCCTGGTGCGGCCCGTGCAGAATGGTTGGACCGGTCCTGGAAGAACTCTCTGAAGAATATAAAGGTAAAGTAAATATTTATAAAGTTAACACTGATGAGGAACAGGAACTCGGCGGAGTGTTTGGGATAAGAAGTATTCCGTCTCTGTTGTTTATCCCAAAAGAAGGACAGCCTAAAATGGCAGTTGGCGCATTGCCAAAAGAATCTTTAATTGAAGCTATTAAAAAAGAATTGTTGATCGAGGAAGTTAAGGAGAGCTAATGTTCGTATAATGACAAGCCGTTTCCACGGAAGCGGCTTGCTCGGTTATAATCTTTCCACAGAAATTAATTTTAATCCAAGATCTCTTATTTTAATTAAAAGCGAGTAAAGCGCTGCCTGGTCTTTTATCTTTCCCTCGAGAATACATTCATCATTTTCGGAATCTTTCACAGTCATTCCATCAAACCACGTAGATAAATTCTTAGTGAGTGTACCACCGCCTACTCTGATTTTGTATTTTACATTTTCACAGCAAAATTTCATTTCGCATTTCCTTATATAGTATCCATAGAACTCGTTTCTTACATGCTAAAAATAAAATAAAAGATGGGGCTGCACATTGAACAAAAGTTTATTTTGAGGTTTAAATATGTGAGTCCCGTAAGATATTTTATTATAATAGGTTATAGCGAGAGCGACGATTGTCTCTGTGGAAATATTCTTTGATCCCCAGCAACAATTTCCCCCTATAAAATTTATTTGATCATTTTACTTTGATTGCCGCTATCTTATCGTATTCTTCATCTTTGGGTTCCCATAATTCTATTTTGTTTCCTTCTATATCCATTATATGAACAAACTTTCCATACTCATAATTTTCAATTTCATCTACAACGGTAACACCCTCCTTTTTCAACTCTTCAACAAGAAGTTCCAAATTCTCTACGCGGTAATTAATCATAAACTCTTTTTCGGAAGGCTCAAAATATTTTGTATCATTATTGAAAGTACTCCATGCGGTAAATCCTTTCTTTGTTGCATCATCTGCCCGCCGCCACTCGAAACTTGTACCATATTTATCTGAATTTATTCCGAGGTGTTTTGAATACCACTCTTTGATTTTTTCAGGATCTTTGCATTTAAAAAATATTCCGCCGATTGATGTAACTCTTTTCATTTTTGTGTCCTTATTTATTACAATAAGAAATTTATTCTAAGAGAGTTGAAAATCAAAAAGATTTATGGAAAGAGTACATGAAATATATAAAAGGCTGTCACATAAATCCTGCAACAGCCTTATTTTGGGGTGAGTTATTATTGTTGAAAGTCTAAAGCTTCCTGTGCGCCATCAGCTTTATCTTTTCTGCCAAATACTTTTCTGTATAAGCCCGGAACCTTTTCTCTTAATCCTTCCATCTTAACAAATACAACAGGAACCAGGATAAGAGTTAAAAACATCGAACTGGTTAAACCACCGATTAAAGCCCATGCAAGTCCTGCTTTCCATTCCGAACCTGCGCTTGTTGATATTGCAATCGGAAGCATACCGAAAACCATAGTTAAGGTTGTCATAAATATCGGTCTTATTCTTGCTCTTCCCGCTTCGATTAAAGCATCATAAACATTCATTCCTTCTTTTTGATTATGAGTTGTTCTATCAACAAGAAGAATAGCATTTTTTCCCACGAGTCCTATAAGCATTATTATACCGAGTATAGAGAAAATACTTAGTGAGTTCATCGTTAATGCAAGAGCAAGCAGCGCACCAACCATTGCAACAGGTATCGAGAAAAGAACAACAAACGGGTAAACATAAGAGTCATATAAAGCAACCATAATCATATAGACGAAAAGAATACCTGCTAATATTGCAAGCCCGAGACTACCGAACGATTCTGCCTGGTTTTTCAAATCGCCTTCATAAACAAGCTCAACACCGTCCGGAAGTTTATGACTTTGCATGGCACTTTGTATATCCTGTCCGATGCTTCCGCTTGGTCTGCCGACAGCCTGAGAATAAACAGTAACAGAATTTATTCTGTTATACCGGTTTAATTTTGTCGGCCCGGTTGTTTCGTAAATATTTGCAAACTGCTGAAGCTCAACGGATTGTCCTTTCTTGTTAATAAAAGTCAAACCGCTGAGGTCGGATATCTTTGACCTGTCAAATTCGTCAAGAACTACTCTTATATCATATTCAGTCTCGCCATCTCTGTATTTTGATTCATCATCGCCAGTTAACGCCACACGTAAAGCTGATCCGACCTCAGCAATAGAAAGTCCGAAAGCCGCCAGTTTTTCTCTATCTATATCTATACGTGTCTCGGGTTTTCCTTCTTCTGCAGACAACCTCACATCTGCAGAACCCGGAATACCTTTTATTACATTCATTACAACGTTAGCACTCTCAAGTACATCGTCGCGGCTCGGACCTTTAACTACAATTTGTATCGGGGTTTGATTTGCGGTACCAAAAATTCCTATCGGGTTAACCCGCACTTTAATGCCGGGTATTTTTGAAACTTCTTCTTTTATATATTCACCAACCTCATCGGTTGATTTTTTTCTATCGTTTTTACTTACAAGGGCAACGTCTATCTGTGCACTATTGTTCGAATTTTGCCCTAAAAGACCCTCGCTCGAAGCACCGACATTTGTAAATACTTTCTTTACTTCGGGGAGAGAAGAAATTATTTTTTCTACTTCCTGCGCTGCATGGTTTGTTCTTTCAAGCGGGGCACCCGGAGGTAATTCAATTGTAACTGTAAATTCACCACGGTCGGCAACGGCAATGAATTCGTTTCCGATAAAACCTGCCGGTATTAAGGCGAATGAAGCAAAGAAAAGAACTATAGTTATTATGATAACTTTCCACTTATTGTTAAGGCTCCATTTTAAAACGGTTATATAATTCTCGGTAACAGCCTTGAACATTTTTTCAAACCAGATTGCAAATCTTCCTATCAATGTTTTCTTAGTCATCTTTTCAAGCTTGCCAATTCGGGAGGCAAGAAGAGGAGTAACCGTAAAAGAAACAAACAAGCTCAACAAAGTTGAGATAACAACAACGGCTGCATATTGTCTTATAATGTTTCCAATTAAACCACCTGTTAATGCTAATGGTACGAAAACCACCACATCCACGAGTGTAATTGCAAGAGCCGCAAATCCTATTTCATTTCTTCCTTTTAAAGCTGCTGTTCTTCTATCCTCTCCTTTTTCAAGATGATGATATATGTTCTCAAGAACAACGATTGAATCATCTACAAGAATACCCACGACCAAAGACAACCCAAGCAATGTCATCAGGTTCAAAGAGAAGTTGAACAAATACATTATTATAAAAGTAGAAATCATAGAAGCCGGAATAGCAAGCATCACTATGAAAGAGTTTCTTACGCTATGTAAGAAAAGAAGCATTACAATTGCAACAAGCACCACAGCGAGCATTAAATCCGATTTTACTGCATTTGCCGCATCGATTGTAAAAGTAGAACCATCCTGAGCAATATCGAATTTCAGATTGCTGGACATGTATTCTTTTTCCATGTTCGCTATTTGTTTTCTTACGAGTTTACTAACTTCAACCGCATTGGCATCTGTCTGTTTCATTAATAAAATACCAACAGAAGTTTTTCCATCTATTCTGCTTATATAGTCATGTTCTTTTGTCCCGTCTTCAATTTCAGCAACGTCTCTTAGTCTTGTTTCACCACCGTCTTTAGATGTAGCAACAACAAGATTACGCAGACTTTCTATCGAATTAAATTTGCCCGCAACACGTACTATAAGCTGTTCATCAGTATTCTTAATTTTTCCTGTGGGAAAATCGAGATTAGATGATTTTATCGCTTGTGTTACCTGCATAATCGATAAACCATACGAACGTATTTTTTCAGCATCCAGGTTTACTTTGATTTCCCTTTCATCACCGCCAACGAGAGTAATCTGTGCAACACCTTTAATGTTGGAGAGACTTGGTTTTATTCTGTCTTTTATAAATTGGTAGAATTCTTTAGAGGGCATATTGCTTGTTACACCCATTCTTAAAATCGGGATTTCATCCAAAGCGAATTTTGTAATTGTCGGAGTTTTAGAATCTTCCGGCAATGTTGATACAATTTCATTTACTTTTCTTTGAGCATTTTGAACCGTAAAATCTATATCGACTGATTGATCGAATTCAGCCATCACGAAGGAAACTCCTTCAACCGACGTCGATCTTATAGCCTTCAACTGGTCGACACTGGATATAGCATCTTCTATAGGTTTTGTTATAGAAGTTTCAACTTCATTTGGAGAAGCTCCCGGGTAAACAGTTGTAATAGATACAAATGGAGAGCTCATCTTTGGAAGGAGCTCATAATTAAGCTGAGTATAACTGTATAATCCAAGGACGGTCAGCGCCGCGAATATTACGACAATCAGAGTCGGTCTTTTTATTGCAAGTTCTGTTATAGTCATTTTTAAAAATCTCCTTTATTCAACTATAGTTACTTTGTATTTGTCCTTAAGATTATTCTGCCCGTTAACAACGATCTGTTCTGCTACATTTAATCCGCTGAGCACTTCAAGCATGTTATCAGAAGTTGAACCGATAATTACACTTCTTTCATTTGCAATTCCGTTTTTAACCACAAAAACCTTAGCATCTCTGACGCTGCCTATTAATGCCTCCCGCGGAATTAGAATCGACTCATTATTCTTTATTGATGTAAACTGAACACGACCGAACATTCCACCCTTTAAAGGATGATCTTTACTGTTAGGTAAAGTAATTTCAACGGGATATGTATGAGCATTATCAGCCTGATCGCTTATCGTTTCAATCTTTCCCTTAAAAGTTACTCCCGGATAAACGTCTGTTGTAACAGCAACATCATCACCTGTTTTAAGCCTGAACACATCTTTTTCAGCAACATTTAATTTTACTTTCATTGTAGAAATATCAACAACCTGGACCACTACCTTCCCCTTATTAACATAATCTCCTTTATCAACCATTCTTGCTGTAACAACTCCCGATATAGGAGAAGTAATCTTGGTATCTTCATATTCTCTTTTAGCAAAAGTTAGTTGAGATTCTGCAGATTGAAAATTGAGTTTAGAAGCTTCAAGCTGAGAAATAGTAATTGATTTTTGGTCATAAAGTGATTGATATCTTTCAAAATCATTTTTTGCTTTTTCATAATTTACTTCCGCAGTTTTTAAGGCGGCGTTTTTTAACTCACCATCGAGCTGGATTAAAACAGAACCCTGTAGCTTGTAGTCTCCAACTTTAGCATGTGTATCCAAAACTCTTCCGGCGGCTTCGGAAACAACCGCAACATCATTAGTCCCATTAATTGTCCCAACCATCTCAAGACTTCTCTCCAACTCTTTTTTCTGAACAGACTCTATGGTTACAGGATAAGTGTCTATTACTCTTTGGTTTGATTTGGCTTCGAGCTTTGACCTGTTGTTAAGCAATACAGCAACAGCCCCGGCCATTATAATCACTATTAAAACAATTACTTTTAACCTTTTCAACATTTTGTCACCTTTTATTTATAATTAAAAATTTCTTTATAATGTTTTTTCGCCTGTTGCTCTTTCGAGATTTGCCTTGGCGATTTCATAATCAACAATTGTTTGAACGTTGTTTGTTTTTGTTTGAAGCAAGGCAACTTCTACGTCCAGAAGATCTGAATTAGTCATTAAGCCCTGCTTAAAAAGCTCGCTGGCAACACGGTAGTTTTCTTCTGCCTGCTCTACGCTTGTTTGAGAAACAACTAATTTTTCTTTTGCTTGTTCGAGATTTAAATAGTTCTGAGTTACCTGTAGTGTAACCGCATCCTTTAAAATTTTGTATCCATCTTTTGCCTGTTCAAAATCAGCTTCTGCTTGTGTGGTTTGGTTACCTGTTTTATTCCAATTCCAGAGATCAAAAGAAAGCGAAACACTTACGTCCCAGCTATCTTTGAATTTTTGTTCAACGGGGAAATACCTGTTATTCGGATTTGAGTAATTATAGTTTCCAACCAAATAAATTTGTGGAAACCAACCTGACTGTGCAAGATCAATGCCTGTTTCACTTGCTTTAACTCTGTATGACATTGCTTTAAGTTCCGGTCTGTTATTCCATGCCATTGTTTTTAAAGCGTCGAGAGAATCGATTTCGTTCGTTCCTTTAGGTAAATTTTCAGAAACTTCTATTTCAGTTGTAAGCGAAAGCTCAATAATATTACAAAGATTTGTCATTGCAAGTTTAACTGCATTCTGTGCATCGATTTGCCGGAGCTGTGCTTCTGCAAGCTGAACCTTTACTTTTAAAAGATCGCTGTTTGTTGCAAGTCCCTGGTTAAAAAGATTTTCAGCATCTTTTACATGAGCTTTTATCTGCTCAACATTTTCATCGACTACTTTTTTAATTTTATTTGCTTTGTAGAGATTCCAGTAAGCAGTCTTTATGTCAAGAATAAGAGCCTGTTCTGTTTGTGAATATTCTTCTTTAACAGCCATTGAGTTGTATTCTGCAATATCATAAGCACTTTTTAATTTGAATCCGGTGAAGATCGGCTGCTGTAATGAAAGCTTAAAGTTGTAATTATTATTTATGTTTTGTGTAAGATCAAAATCTCCAAAAGGTGTACTGATCGAAAAAGGATCGATATTGCTTAACCTTGTATATGTCGCATTAAGGCTTAAAGAAGGAAGCCTGCTGCTGTTTATTTCCCTTACCTTTGCATCAGCACTTTGTATTTTCATCTTTGATGAATTAATTCTCCTGCTGTTTTGCAATCCTGTTTGAATACTTTCCTCGAGAGTAAGCGTTACTTTATCCTGCGCAAAAGCAGGAATGCTAAGAAGGATTATTATGAGAATTATTTTTTCGGCTAATTTTGCCATTGCTGTCTCCGTTTTATTATTTGATGCAAATGAATGGTTCAAACTTAAGAAGTTTAAAAGGGGTGGTGCATTGAACAAAGGTTTATTTTATGGTTTACTCAAAATAAACCATTGTTGATGAGCGGTTTTAATTCAAGATTTATGGAAAAACTTCTAGATAAGGCATTATATCTAAATGAGTTAAAGAGATTGAGGAATTTGCTATTATAAACAACAAGATATTGGGCAAAAGTCTAACCCAGATATTTGCGCAGATCAAATAATCGGCGTATCAAATAAGATTTAACTCCCTTGCGGTTTGTATTGCCTGAACGCGGCTGTCAACGTTTAGTTTCTGGTAAATCTGGTGAGTGTGTTTTTTTATAGTTCCTATAGCCAGAAAAAGTTTATCGGCAATTTCTTTGTTTGAATAGCCGGCTGAAAGCAATCTTAGAACTTCTATTTCACGGTCGCTTAAAGGTTCTTCTACAGGCTGTGCTGGTTTTGCAAGTTCCCGGTTTAATTCCTGCAGAAGCCTTGTAACATAAACAATAGAATTATTTTTTTCTTTTGAATAATATGTGAGATATAAGTTTAGCAAATCTGCAATTGGTTTTCCTTCATTTACAAAGGTTCTTATGTAACCCTCCGGGGCTGCAATTGCCAGTGCAATATTTATTGTCTCAAGAGCCAGAGTCGTTTCATCCCGTTTTTCTAACAGGACAGATTTTAAAACCAATGCTTCTAAGAGAAACCCCATTGCATTGCATAGTTCGGAAATTCCGATGGTTTCTTCAAGAATATTCAATGCTTCTTCATATTTTTCCGTTGCAATTAAGAACCTTGTTTCGAGAAGTTTTCCATTTATATGGTAAGGAACGTTTTTCGTTGGGTCCGCCTGATATTTCTCTCTCCATTTTGAAACTTCCCTGAAGTTTCTTTGCATTAATTGTACTGTTGCTCTTTGGGTATGAATCAGGAGTTCGCGGAAATGTGTAAATGTTTGATTATTCATTGCTTCTTCATCTTCTTTCATAAATTTTTTAGCGGAAGCAACATCTCCTTTTGTCTGTTTAATAATTTGGAGTTTTGTAATAGCATGAAAAAACATTGTCCAGTTTCCCATAAGTTTGGAGATTCTCAGGCATTCATTTGAATAATAGTCTGCTTTGTCAAGTTCGTTTAATTCAAAACAAATTTTTGACATAGCTATGTAAACAAATCCCAACGAGAGAAAATTTTTTCCATATTTTGCAACATATTTATCGATAATATCCTTATTAAGTTTATAAGCTTCCTGCAGGTGTCCTTCGATCAAAAGAATATCGACATAATTAAATGCACCGCTGAGTGCCACGATATGATTATTGGAAATTTCACCGACAACAAATGCATTCATAAATGTATCTTTAGCCTCTTTCCATTTTCCGCTAAATGCATAAGTCCAACCCAAAACCAATTCTATTGTGCTTTGAAGAATTGGATTATCTGTTCTTAAAAAAGATTTCGCATCAAGAATCAGTTTTCTTTGTATTTCAACATCTTCCGGTCTATTGGTATAAAAAGGTGAATAATTGTACGATCTCAACAATGCTATATGAGCGTTAAGGTCATCCCTGTTATTTTCATTGTAAAAATTTTTTCTCGCTTCTAGAGTAGCTTCGACCAGAAGCAAAACGGGTTCTACTTTTTTAATTTCACCGTACATATTATGAATCCAGGCAAGGCAAATTAATATGTAAGCACGCTGATTAAGAACAGCAGGCGGGATTTTATTTGCCCAGCTTCGTAGAGTTGTAAGTTCAGCATTAACTAAAGTTGGAACGGCGGCGGCCTCGATTAGATCTGCAGCTCTTTCTACATTTTCTGCAGAAAGTGCATGATTAATCGCTTCCTCGGTAAAGCCATTCTCTTCAAACCACTTGCTTGCTCTTTCATGAAGAACGGTTATAACATCTGGAAATAATTGTTTCAGTCGGTACTTTAATAAATCACCAAAAAGATGATGATACCGGAACCATTGTTTGTCTTCATCAAGCGGTACAAGAAATAATTTTGCTTTGTTGAGATAATCGATTACTTCCTGGCTTCCGAAGCCCCTTGTTACAGCATCACACAACGAGCTCTTAAACCGGCTTAGTATCGATGTGTAAAGAAGAAATTCCTGCATACTTGCATCCAGGTGATTAAGAACTTCTTCGGTTAGATAATCCACAATGTAACTATGGCTTCCTTTAAAGTCGCTTATAAACTTATGAATATCTTTTCCTCCCTGCATTGCAATGCCTGCAAGCTGCAGACTTGCTATCCAGCCTTCGGTTCTTTCTTCCAGAGAGTCAACTTCATCTTTTGAAAGCTCAAGACTCATAGTTGTTTTAAAGAAGCTAACGGTTTCTTCTGTCGTAAATCTCAAATCGGATTCACGCACTTCGAGTAATTGCTTTCTTGCTCTTAATCTTGAAAGAGGAATTGGCGGATCGTGTCTGCCGGAAACAATTAGGTGTAAATTTCTTGGGAGATGTTCAATAAAGAAAGATAAAGACTGATGAACTTCCGGGGAATCTATAAGATGATAGTCATCAAGAATTAACACAGATTCTTTCAGACTTTCATTAATCTCATTTATAAAAGTAGTAATAATCGATTCAGGAGAAACCTGTTGCGGCGACTGAATTAACGATTCTGAATTTTCTCCAAAATCCGGCTGTACTCTTCGAAGTGCCGCAATACAATATGTCAAAAATCTTTTTGGATCGTTATCTCCACTATCTAACGAAACCCAGCCAACCTTATTTTTTGATTGTACAATCCATTCACTTAGAAGAGTAGTTTTGCCGAAGCCGGCGGGAGCCGAAACAATTGTAAGCTTAGCCGAAAAACACTCATTTAGCTTGCCAATTAATCGTTCTCTTTTTACCCAGTTTGTCTGGAGAGAGGGATAGTACAATTTTGTGCTTAAAATAGGCTGAGTCATACTTTTTGAAAAATAGAAATAAATTGAATAATTAAAAATATTGTAAAGTTAAGTATTATCAAGCATAGGATTAATGCTTATGATTTTTTACCTAAATGTTACTATTTTGTTACAAATCAATTGCTTTACTTAAGGATATTTATATAAAAAAACAGGACAACTATGAAAAAGAACATTTGGGTAATTGGTTTAATTATAATCCTTAGTGGTGTAGCAAGCTATAGCTGCAAGGAGGTTAAGTCAACAAATAAAGAAAGCGAGAAAAACGAAATGGATGCGACACAGAATATGAACCTGGAAACAGTCACATTTGGCGGGGGATGTTTTTGGTGTACCGAAGCAATCTATGAAAGAGTAGAAGGTGTGAAATCAGTTGTGTCCGGTTATTCGGGAGGAACAGTAAAAAATCCTACTTATGAACAAGTCTGTACCGGAACAACGG
>Ga0210098_1000296_pt1 | contig 16571 bp, 17 predicted proteins | sample Joice_ThreeSqA_D_FD_184870 | JGI IMG/M metagenome (GOLD analysis project Ga0210098, IMG submission 184870) | Wetland microbial communities from San Francisco Bay, California, USA, that impact long-term carbon sequestration - Joice_ThreeSqA_D1... | ecosystem: Environmental > Aquatic > Marine >...
TTCTGGCAGCGGCCTTCAAGGCGGGTGCAACTATCGGCGAGTTGATCAACGTGGATGAAGTATTCAGGAGCACGTTCTCGTACCAGAACAGGGCGGTGGAGCGTGGCTGAGCAGGTTGGTCCATGCAGAAGGATTCCCCGGGCGGGGGCTTTAACGGGGGACCGCCGTTCAGCGCGATGAATTCCTGCCCGTGTCCCCTCTAACCTGCAGTCATTCGACGCAAGTTCGTGATGTCCCGTAATGGTGGTGCCCCGAACAAGCGGTTGTATTCACGGCTGAACTGCGAAGGGCTTTCGTAGCCGACCTGAAATGCCGCGGTCGCGGAATCCATATGTTCCGCCAACATTAAACGCCTGGCTTCCCGCAAGCGCAGCTGTTTTTGGAACTGCAACGGGCTTAAAGCGGTCATCGACCGGAAGTGGTGATGAAACGTGGAACTGCTCATGCGGACCTGCGCAGCGAGGTCGTCGATACGTAACGGCCGAGTGAAGTTGCCCTTCAACCAATCGATCGCCCGCGCTATCTGATGACTTTGACTTCCCGCCGAAGCAATCTGGCGCAGACGCACACCTTGTTCGCCCACAAGTAAGCGGTAAATGATTTCCCGCTGGATGCCCGGTGCGAGGATCGGAATGTCCTTCTGTTCGGCAAGCAAGTCGATCAACCGTTGAAAGGCGGTGAGCAGCGGCAACGTGACCTCGCCGGTCGCCATTCCGCGGCTCGCCTGTTGCGCTCGCGGTGGGGGTAGATTGCTGTCCACCATGAGTTGCGATATTTCGCGCTGATCAAGCTTCAACCGGAGCCCCAGGTAAGGATTCTCCCGGCTCGCATCGATAATCTGGACAACCGTGGGCAGATGCACGGACGTGATCAAATAATGGTGCGCGTCATACACGTACGTGTCGTCTCCGAGCTGTTATTCTCAATATAAGGGTGGCGGGCTGGCCCTGAACAGCCGGCCGGCACATATCAAGGCGGTGGCCGAGGCTTCTCTCAAGCGTCTCAGAACCGATGTCATCGATCTCTTCTACCAGCATCGCGTCGACCCGGACGTGCCGGTCGAAGAGGTGGCCGGGGCGGTCAAGGAGCTGATCCGGGAAGGGAAGGTCAAACACTTCGGCCTCTCCGAAGCGGGCGTGCAGACCATCCGTCGCGCACACGCCGTCCAGCCCGTGACGGCACTCCAGAGCGAATACTCGCTGTGGTGGCGATGCCCTGAAGCGGAAGTACTACCGACCCTCGAAGAACTCGGGATCGGCTTCGTGCCCTATAGCCCTCTGGGCAAGGGGTTTCTCACGGGAAAAATCAACGAAAACAGTGCGTTCGACAGTACCGACTTCCGCACCACCCTTCCTCGATTTACGCCTGAGGCCCGGAAAGCGAATCAGGTCTTGGTCGATCTGCTTGGCACCACCGCAAAACGGAAGAACACGACACCTGCTCAGATAGCGCTTGCCTGGTTGCTGGCCCGGAAGCCGTGGATCGTGCCGATCCCGGGGACCACGAAGCCGCATCGCCTGGACGAGAACCTCGGAGCAGTTGCAGTCGATCTTACTTCCGACGATCTCCGCGAGATCGATATCGCCGCTGCAAAGATCAGGGTAGAAGGGGCTCGGTACCCCGAAAAGTTGGAGCAATTGACCGGTCGCTGAGCCAAAACGAAACAGGAGGATAAATCCATGTTCAACGCCAAAGCTTACTCCGCCGCCAGTGCGACATCGCCGCTGGCCTCCCGCACGATCCGGCGACGCAATCCGACGGACCACGACGTGCAGATCGAAATCCTCTTCTGCGGCAAGAAGGTCGGCGTGGTCGGCCTCGGCGGGCTGGGTCACATGGGCGGGAAGTTCGCACGTGCGTTCGGAGCCCACGTCGTTGTCTTCACCACCTCGCCCGGCAAGACGGAGGACGCGCTCCGCCTCGGCGCCGACGAGGTCGTCGTCTCCCGCAACGCCGATGAGATGAAGAAGCGCGGTGGCTGCTCAAGTCCGATGTGAAGTACCGCTTCTCCATCGATATGGCTTCCCTCAAATCCGAGTAAACGGAAGGAGCGGGTGGAGCAGCATGCGAGGTGGCATTCCGGAGTTTGGGGTTATTGGGCGGTGACCTGCTCCCGGTTTATTCCAAGAGGGAAATCCCAACGGATGCGGCACGGACTGCAAACCCCTCGCGAACAACCGCTATTTTCGGAGTGAAAAGGGGGTTTCGCTGGTACGCTGTTGGCGCTGGATTTCCTGGCTGTACCTAAGTAGAAGCGTCAACGGATTTTTGGGGGTGTAAAGTCATTTGTGCAAATGGCCACAGAGGGTTGGAAGTTCGAGACCCCATCAGTTATCAGTTATGCCTATAGTCATGAAATAAGAAACAGCAAATTATGCCCCATGTCATGAAACCCCTGGTCGACTTCCTCAGAAACAATTTCAAAATGCCCATGATTTGGTGGCCATGGATGGCCGGGCTGCCAATGGTCAACCTGTCCTCGATCTTCTTTCTCCCCAGGGTGGAGGCATGGGTGGTGCTGGGGACCGGGCTCCTGGCCGCGACGATCATGACGGTCCTGCACGCGAAATTGGGATACGTCCGGCTCGTAGGTGTAGGCCATTTTGTTTGGATACCCATGTTGATCTGGCTGGTATTCAGGCTCAATCATATTCCCGGAGGCACGCTTTTTCACGGCTGGATTCTCACCTTGATAGCTATGGACACGGTGTCTCTTCTAATTGATATCGTCGACCTCGTCCGTTACCTGCGCGGCGACCGCGCTCCCCGGTTTTAGGGCCGGCCTCAACAGCACTGAAATGGAATCGCTACGGACTATGGGCCGGGAGTGGGCTGGCCCGAGGATAGGAACACCACACGCTGGCTTGAGAACAGAGGAACGATTCCGGCGGTGGAGATCTCGGTCGATATAGTCAGGCAAGAGCAAGCTCAGGCCGGACATCTAACACGGTCGGGCCTGACACGCGGTGCAACCGGACGCGCTTCAGTCGGCTTCGCCTCCTTTCGCGCGCCGGTTACCCACAACGCTACCGGATACCCTTCCGTCCGGCCGTGACGGGACGCGACAGGTCGAATCCCCGGGATCACGGAGCTGCGTTCATGCCGCTTTTTCCCCCGTTTGTCGAGGGCGGTGATGGACGAGGATCTCGTCGATCTGTTCCATCGTGAACTTGTTCAGTCCCACGATCCGGGCCTTGGATCGGAAAGCCGGCGGCAATATGCGGCGGGCGTCCTCCTTGCTGTCTACCTCCACGATGAGCCACGCCTTATGTTCTCCGTCCATGCACCCCCAGTCCGTATGCGTCACGAAATGGGAGCCGGTCTTGATGAAGATCTCGACGACGCGAGCGCACGCCACCTCTTCCTCTTCATGCGGAACTTCGATCAGAAATCTCGCCATGGCGCCGAACCTCCTGTTCATGGAATCGAATCCTGCAAATGTCCTCGACGGATTCAAGACACCGCGCGTCAAAAAACGCTCATTCGTTTAGATTCAACAGACCGCGTGACAGTTCCTGCCCCGGAAGATTCTCATCCAAGGTAGGTGCTTATTCCCCGGTCCTCCTGTTTTGGAGGTTTGCAGGACGGCCCGCCTCGATCGGGTTTTTGGATCGGTGGCCGCACGGACCGCAAACCCCGCGCAAACAGACAGCTTTTCCGGGATCTGGAAGGGGGTTTCGGCGGAGCCTGCTGATGTGGGAAACCCTTTGCAGCATGCGGAATGCCGGGGATCAATCCGACGCGGATCGCCTTCCCCGGGCAATTGATGCCAGTCAATGAAACCTCGAAGGATTCAGTGGATGATGGGCGAAAATCAAGGGAGGTGTCCGCATGGGCAAGGTTACGCTGATCACCGGGGCGACGTCCGGGATGGGGAAGGCAATGGCTCTCTTGCTTGCGGGCAAGGGATACGATGTTTACGCGGGGGCGCGGAAAACGGCGGATGGGGAGGTATTGGTCGCAGAGGCGAAGGGCAGGGGGATCCCCCTCAAGGCCGTGCAGCTGGACGTCACGGACGATGGCTCCGTCCGCGCCGCCGTTTCGCGCGTGGCGAAGGACTCCGGAAGACTGGACAACCTTGTCAACAACGCAGGGTACGGGCTTCTGGGGACGGTGGAGGAGGCGACGGACGCGGAGATCCTGCGCCAGTTCGATGTCAATGTCTTCGGTGTGGGCCGGATGTGCCGGGCGGTACTCCCCCTGATGCGGGCCCAGCGGTCGGGAGTGATCGTCAACATCTCCGCGTGGCTCGGGAGAATGGGGTTTCCGCTGTTGACGTACTACAACGCGAGCAAGTACGCCGTCGAGGCGATCACCGATTCCCTGCGGTACGAAGCGGGGCCCTACGGGATCCGGGTCCACTCCGTGCTGCCGGGCCTCTTCGGAACGCGCTTCGTTTCGAATGGGTTGATGGCGAACCCGGCGACCGTCTCCCCGGCGTCGCCGTACGCCGCCCTGGCATCCAAACTCGTTCCCGTGGTGGCGAAGAAGATCAATGAGGGGCCGGACCCCGTGGCGGTCGCGGAGGCGGTCCTCCGCGTGATCGAGGATGCCGGCGCCCCCATCCGAACCCCGGTGGGTGTCGAGGCGGAAACGTTCGTCCCGATGGCGAAGCAGTTGACGGATGAGGCATTCGAGGCGAAGGTGAAGGAGGTCTTCGGGCTGTAGGGCCGCGCCCTGAACCGCTTGACGGGGGGAGGGGAACCACCCCGAAGTCTCTATCGGATTTCAGAGGGAAACCCGCGCGGACTGCAAACCCCGCGCAAACAACTGGTATTTTCGGGGTAAAATGGCACTGTCGTGTTGATTGAGGAACAGTATACTCTCGAACTTTCCGCCGAAAGGGCAGCAGGGAAAAAATTAAGGAGGGCCTCATGTCGATGTCGAGAATCGCCTTGGGTGGATTCCTGTCCTTGGCGCTGTGTTTCCTCGTCGTTTCCTGCGGCAAACTTTCACAGGAAAACTATCAGAAGATCAAAGTGGGGATGAGTTATCAGGAGGTGGAGAAGATCCTAGGATCAGGTCCCACCTGCGATTCGGCGATGGGCATGAATACCTGTACCTGGGGGACGAAGGAAAAGTACGTCAAGGTACAGTTTGTCGGAGACGCGGTCTTGATGTACTCAGCGAAAGGGCTCAACTGATTCTTTCGGCGGATGTGACGGCAGGCTGACCATTCTTCACAATGAACGGCGCAGTCGCTCGGCAGCTTGACCAAGTCCACCCGGACCTTGTAGCCAAATTGATGGACAGGTCGCCCGCACGTTGAAGAAATCGGTACAGACTGCAAACCCCGTGCAAACAACTGCCTTTTTCAGGGTCTGGAAGGGGCCTTCTGCGGGCCCTGTTGACGCGGAATTTCCTTTATAGTACGATGACTTTCCTCTCGGACGCGCCCTTAGCTCAGCTGGATAGAGCGCTTGACTTCGGATCAAGCGGCCGGGGGTTCGAATCCCTCAGGGCGCGCCAGCAAAAACATGGGGTTGCGGTGAAAGACGCAGCCCCATTTTCTCGGAATCGAAGCAATGGAAAGTACATCTTACCGGTACTGTCGAAAAATAATTGAAATCGGGGGTGATTCGCACATGATGCCAAGGGTGTTGTCCCCAACGGGTAAAGCCGTTCTGGTCGCCCTTTCCCTATCGTTCGTTACGGTTATCCTTGCCCCGCAAGCCCGTGCCGCGAAACAGGTCACCGAAATGGAAGCCCGCGCCATTGCAGTGGACGCTTATGTCTACGGCTACCCGCTGGTCACCATGGAGATGACCCGGCGGGTGATGACCAATGTTGCCGCCCCTGAAGGTCTACGGGCCCCGATGGGTACTATCATCAATGCCCGGGAGTACCCGACCGCGGCGTTCAGGGACGTAACGGCCCCCAATGCCGATACGCTTTATTCGGCGGTGTGGCTCGACCTTTCCAGGGAACCCTGGGTCCTGAGCCTGCCGGACGAGAAGGACCGCTATTACTTGATGCCGATGTTGTCGGGCTGGACCGACGTCTTCCAGGTACCGGGAAAGCGCACCACAGGCACCAAGGCGCAGACCTACGCCATCACCGGCCCGAAGTGGAAGGGCACCCTGCCCAAGGGTGTAAAGCAACTCAAGTCCCCCACCAACATGGTCTGGGTCCTCGGACGCACCTATTGCATAGGCACGCCGGAAGACTACAAGGCGGTTCACGAGATTCAGGACCAGTACAAGCTCGTCCCCCTTAGCGCCTACGGCAAGGCATACACACCGATGCCCGGAAAGGTGGATTCGAGCATCGACATGAAGACGCCGGTGCGTGACCAGGTGAACCGGATGAACGCGGGCGAATACTTCAAACTCCTGGCGGCGCTGATGAAAGACAATCCGCCGGCAAAGGCGGATGCGCCGATGGTCGCCAGGCTGAAGAAGATCGGTATCGTCTCCGGCAAGGCGTTCGACATCGACAAGGTCCCCCCGACCGTGGCCAAGGCACTGGAGGACGCGCCCAAGGTGGGAGTGGAAAAGATCATGGCGCACTTCAAGAAGGCGGGCGCCCACGTGAACGGCTGGGTGTTCACGACGAAAACCGGACTCTACGGTACCGATTACCTGCAGCGGGCGCTGGTCACCGCCATCGGGCTCGGCGCCAATCGATCACAGGATGCGGTGTATCCGACCTCGGAAACCGATGTGGATGGCAAGCCCTACAGCGGTGGCAGCAAATACGTGATGCACTTCCCCAAGGGCCAGTTGCCCCCGGTCAAAGGCTTCTGGTCGCTGACGATGTACGATTCCGAGTATTTCTTCGTGGCAAACCCCCTCAACCGGTTCACGTTGAGTGAGCGCGACAAACTGAAGGAAAACGCCGACGGTTCGATCGACCTGTATATTCAGGCCGACAACCCGGGCCCCGGGAAGGAATCGAACTGGCTGCCGGCTCCGAAGGACAAATTCGTACTGATGCTGCGGCTCTACTGGCCGAAGGAGAAGTCTCCGTCGATCCTCGACGGCACCTGGAAACCACCGGCGGTGAAGATGATGCAATAGGAGACCTCAACTGTGAATTGGTATGAGAATTCAGGGTAGCGAGAGCCTTTCATGCCAATGGTGCCCAGTTTCGTCCGATATGGCGCGCCAGCGATTTCAAGGGGTTGTGGTTTCAGCCGCAGCCCCTTTTTCGTCGACCTGTGAAGTAATTGGGAAGCTGGCTCCGGGAATGGATTTGACCCGCTCATATGAATCCTCTCCAACCCCGAGCAGAGGTTTAGGTTTACCGCGTCATTATTTCCGGCTGGAGGGAGAGGGGAAAATGTTTGCCGGTTGGATTGAGAAACCTTCTTGGGGGTATATTTTTTATAGGAGTAGTTATTGTTTAACGTAACCGGCTGGCCCAGGAGACCCTCCCTGGGGAGGAAGGAGACCAGAATGGAGACTTCCACGACACGGGTCGTTTCGGTGCGCGCGACGGGTTGGCGCATCCTCGGATTCGGCAAACATCCGGAAATCGCGGCGGCCGTCCGGGAGAAACTCGGTTCGCTCGGGTTCCAGGCGAACACCTTGGTGCTCACGAACGATGAAGTTGGGGATACACGGCTGATTTCGGAGCTGAAGCGAGCCGAGTACGATGGCGTGGCCATCGGCGGCTACATCAACGGACAGGACGCCGTGAATTTCCCTGCCACGGAGGAAACCACGGTCTGGTTCAATCGCGTCCTCAACGTCATCCACGCGAACGCGCCGAGTTCCAAGATCATCCTCGTGCGCGGGCCGGAGGACGTTGTGCCGGCGATCGAACGAGTGCTCGGAAAAAGCCCGCCGTCATGACAAGACCCTGACCACCGCCCAACATCTCCTCGAACTATCGACCCGCCCGGGTTGCATGTGAATGCGGGGCCGCCGGCTACTTGGCGGGAGGAGGCGGGGCCACCGTCATCCCATGACGCCGGAAAACCTCCGTCATCTTTGCGCGGTCAGGCGGTCCACCGGAGGAGGCATCGATTACTTCGGCAGCTTCGCGGAAGTATGCGGGGCCCATGATCGCAGGGGATATGATGGCGAGCTGTTTCACATCCTCGTCGCCAAAGTTGTCGAAGCGGTGGACCGCGCCTCGGGGAATGCACAGGGCCTGCCCGGGACCAACCTCGATAGGCTTGCCATCGACCGTCCATGTGAGTACGCCCTCGATACCATAGAGAGTCTCCTCGTAGGCGTCATTCCTGTGGGCCGGCGCCGCCAGCTTCTGCCCGGCGGGGACGAGAACCTCGAACACCGACATGTTGTTGTTGGAATCCTCGCCCGTGAGGAGGAAGCGGATCCCCAGCGGACCAATCGTGATCGTCTCTTCCGATGGATTGACCTTGGTCGCACGCTCCGCCATGGTTGCCCTCCATTGAGGAAATCGATTCTCCTCGCCATCAGATTTCTTATGACGGACCCCGTATTTTTTGAATTTGATGCGTTGGAAGTGCTGGGGTTTCCCCATACGACAGGTCGGGTGAACTCCGCGCAGAAACATGCATCCTACAAGGGAAGAAAAACACAACCACGGGAACGAGGACCCAGGAGGTATCGGCGAATGGCGAACGATGGCATTGACGTACGTTCCCGGCAAGATCCCCTTCGAAAGCACTACAAGGTATCCCCCGAGGATGCCAGGATTACGGATCGAGCGATAACCACCGGCGGAACGGGAACGGATCCGTTTCACGGGCAGGTGGTGCCGGGTACTGAAGACTACGGTGCCGTCTGGCCTTTCGGTATCCACCGCGCGATCGGCGGGTTCCATGACTTGCCCAACCCGGGAGACATGCTTTCAGCCGCCCTTGCCTCCTGCCTGGATTCGACGATTCGCATCATCGCAGCGCGCATTGGCGTGCCCCTGACATCTCTCTCGGTGGAAGTGGCGGCCGATGTCGATGTCCGTGGGTGCTTGATGGTCGACCGCGAAGTCCCGGTAGGTTTTCAGGAGATGCGATGCCATGTGGCCCTCAAGGCGGCGGACGGAACGGATCCGCAACTCGTCCGGATGCTTCTGGCAGTTTCCGAGAACTGCTGTGTGAATCTGCAGACCTTGCGATCGGGAGTCCGGGTGACGACGAGTACGGATGTTTCTTTCGGAGTTGCTTGAATGTCGGTAGCTCCCGGTTGTTCCAGGGTTCGTCCGGATGATGAACCAGAGCCGGGAAACGATTGTGACCATGCAATTTGTTCACCAGCCGGTAATTCCTTGCCGGGAGGCTCAACGGATTTTGTGTTGCCGGCGCGGATATCGGCCGACGGCAAGAGAAAATTCTCCCATCACGAATCCGGCGGTTTCCCCGGTTAATCTTTAAGTTACAGACCGGCCATCCGGGTGGGGAAAGGAGCAACCGCGGCATGGGGAGATTCCTGATCGAGGTTCCGCATGAGGAGGAAGAGTTGGCGTGCGCCCGGGTCGTCGAGATCTTCCTCAAGACCGGCTCCCATTTCGTGACGCATACCGATTGGGGGTGCCTGGACGGGGAGCACAAGGCATGGCTCGTCATGGAAGTGGACAACAAGGAGGAGGCCCGCCGGATCCTGCCTCCCGCGTTCCGCTCCCAGGCCAAGATCGTGAGCCTGAACAAATTCTCGTTGGAGGAGATCGACGACATCCTTCGGCACCATCGGCATTAACCGCGGACGAGGAGACGGGGATCCACGGTTCCCGGGAAAGAGGAGCTCGTTAAGATGGCGAAGAAGTATTCGCCGGTATTCAACAGCATCACGAAGTCGATCCCGGTTTCGGTTCGACTGGACAGGGCGTAGCTTCCGTTTCGCTTCCGATGGTCTGATCTACGGCGATGGACGGCGCGGCAATCCGCCGCGCCGTCCCCATCCAGCACTTTTTTCGAAGCAGGCGGCTTCCCGGTGCATCGGCGGGATCCCGGCGCGGCTGCTGCTCCCCGGCGGGTTGAAAGATCTTGCCATCCCGCATGCCGTCCGATAGGATGCGCAGTCGGAGTTTGGAGAAAGGCCTTAGGAACATGGGACATGACGATAAGACAAATCATAGATAACGAACTGCGGAAGGTAATGATAGTAATATTGTCAGGGATAATAATTTCAATTTCAGGGATATTTATTAACGTATTAACGGATGTAAAGGTTTCGTCTGTAATATTTTTAATCGGATTTGGAGTAGTCATTGTCGCTCTGCTCTACGCATATTTTTTCATGTATTGTCCGAACTGCAATACTGTCATAGGATATATTGTTATGTACAAGGTACCGTTCATGCGCGCAAGTATATTGTCAATGTCAAAGGCAGTTAAATATTGCCCATTTTGCGGAATAAATATAGATTCCGAATTTAATGTCAAAATAAAGTCGGGCGAGAGAGGCTGACCTCCAGGAATATGATGAACACCTTCGAATCATCTCAGGAAGAGATTGCCAGGCGCAAGCGGGCTGAGGAAGAAATCCGAAGCCTGATCGCGAAACTCAAGCGGATGGAAGACGCCCTGTCCAGATCGCGGGACGAGTTGGAAGCGAGGGTAAAGGAGCGGACCGAGGAACTGGAAAAGGCGAACGAGGATCTCCGTTCGGAGATTGCCGAGCGCAAAAGGGTGGAGCAGAAACTGGTAGAGAGCGAGGATCGTTATCGAGACCTTGTGGAGCACAGCCAGGACCTCATCTGCACGCACGATCTGAGCGGGCGCCTCCTGTCGATGAACCCGTGGGCGGAGAGGGTGTTGGGCTACTCCCGTGACGAATTGCTGCGGATGAATCTGCGCGACTTGATCGCGCCGGAAGTGCGGGACCAGTTTGACGGTTACCTCGAGGAGATCGGGAGGCGGGGCTTCGCCCGGGGGTTGCTCCTTATCCGTACGCGCAGCGGCGAACGTCGCCTCTGGGAATACAACAACACGGTACGGAAGGAGGGCGTAACGGAACCGGTTGTCCGGGGGATGGCGCACGATATCACCGAGCGCAAGCGGATGGAGAAAGATCTGCGTGCAAGCGAGGAGCTGTTTACGGAGTATCTGCGGCACTCGCCCATATACACCTTCATAAAGGAAGTGACGCCCACCGAGAGCCGCGTACTGTATGCCAGCGATAATTTCCACAAGATGATCGGCATCCCGGGCCTGAACATGAGGGGCAAGGCCATGGCGGAGTTGTTTCCAGCCGACTTCGCCGCAAAGATCACCGCCGACGACTGGGCCGTGGTATCCGAGGGCAAGGTGCTGAAACTGGATGAGGATTTGAACGGTCGCAACTATATTTCGATCAAGTTCCCGATCGTCCAGAGAAATAAAACCTTGCTCGCCGGTTACACAATCGACGTCACCGAGATGAAGCGTGCGGAGGAGGACAGACTGATCCTTGAGCGGCAGGTCCAGCATGCGCAGAAGATGGAGAGCCTGGGCGTCCTGGCCGGCGGGATCGCGCACGATTTCAACAATCTCCTCATGGTCGTTCTCGGGAACGCCGAACTGGCCCTCGAAGAACTCCCGCGGGTGTCCCGCACTCGCTTGAAGCTCGCGGAGATCACGACCGCGGCACGTCGGGCGGCCGACCTTTCCCTGCAGATGCTGACGTACGCGGGGAAGGCGGTGTTACTCCCGGACCGGGTGAGGTTGGAGGATCTGGTCGAGGAGATGGCGGAGCTGCTGAAAACCTCGATCTCGAAGAAAGCGAACCTGACCCTGAACCTGGAGAAAGGTCTGCCTCCCATCCAGGCGGATCCGGGTCAGATCCGCCAGATCGCGATGAACCTGATCATCAACGCGTCGGAAGCGATCGGCGACCGGGACGGAACGATCACCGTGTCGGTCGGTGTGGCCCGTTGCGACGAGGAGTACCTGCAAAAGACCGACTTTCGGGAAGCTTCGACGCCGGGACTCTATGTGTACCTGGAAGTGACCGACACCGGCTGCGGGATGGAGGCCGGAACGCAGGCTCGCATCTTCGAGCCCTTCTTTTCAACGAAGTTCCCCGGGCGCGGGCTGGGATTGGCCGCCGTCCTTGGGATCGTCCGTGTGTACAAGGGGGCGCTGAAGGTGCACAGTGAACCCGGCAAGGGAACGACGTTCAAGATCCTTTTTCCTGCCCTGGAAGACGCGGGAATTCGAAGGTTACGGAATATCGCCGGGTAGCGGCTCGTCGCGGGCGAGGTCCGCCTCCGTGCCGCGTGTGAGAGCGAGCAGTTCGTCGGGCGTGGTCACGAACATGTTGTTCGTCTCCCCCGCCGCCGGGTAGATCGTGTCGAACCGGCGCAGGGAGCGGTCGATGTAGATCGGCACCCCGCCGGGCAGCGCCACCGGGGAGACGGCCCCGACGGCGTACCCCGTGCGCGCGACCACGTCGTCCGGCCCCGCCAGCCGGACGCGCTTCCCGTATCCCAGCGCGCGGACCTTCTTCGTGTCCACCCGGCGATCCCCGGAGATCACGACCACGATCGCCGTTTCCTCGGAAAGCAGCAGGATCGTCTTCGCGATCTGGCCCACCTGGACACCGAGGCTCCGGGCGGCAAGCTCCGAGTTGTGGGTCGACTCCTCGAAGCGGTGGATCTCCTTCGGCACACCCGCGGACTCGAAGAACTCCCGAACCTCGCTCTCGCCGCGCGTCCGCATCGCCACCCCTCCCGGAAACGTTCCCGCCATTATAGCCGGGGCGCGCATCCCCGGATCGTCGTAAAATGGAACGGGGAATCCCCCGGTACATCTTGGCTCCGCTATTGAGCGACCATGGTTTGTTGTAGCATCGGCCGATATCGCCTTGAGGAGGTCCGGATGTACAGCGTGGGAGATGCCGCAGAGTTCACGAAGGTCTTCTCCGAGGAGGATGTCTTCCTGTTCGCCCGGATCACCGGGGACGGCAATCCCGTCCACACCTCGAAAGAGTTCGCGGAGAAGACCCGCTTCAAGCAGCGGATCGCGCACGGTCTTCTCACGGCGGGGACGATCTCCGCGGCGATCGGGATGAAACTGCCGGGGCCGGGGTGCCTCTACCTGTCGCAGACCCTCGAGTTCAAGGCGCCCGTCTTTCTGGGCGACGAGATCACGGCGCACGTGGAAATCGTGGAGGTGATCTCCGGGAAACGGCTTCGCTTGAAAACACGGTGCTTCAACCGGGACAAGGTGCTGGTGATCGACGGCGAGGCGATCATCGTCCCTCCCCGGAACAAGGAGAAGGATCTTGCCGTCTGACCCCGGGAGCTTCCGGGCCTTCGCCGGGCGGGCCTTCGACACCGCGGCGATCCCGGGGAAACCCGAGGCGCTCGCGGGGGTGCGCGTACTCGAGGTGGCGACGCGGATCTTCGGGCCGGCCACCACGGACTACCTCGGCCTCTTCGGCGCCGAGGTGATCAAGGTCGAGATGCCGCCCCGCGGCGACTTGATGCGATACGTTGCGCCCGAGGGGTTCTTCTGGAAGGAGATGTCGCCGGCTTTCCTCTCCCTGAACCGGAACAAGTTCCACGTGGGGCTCGACCTGCACCCGGCCGAGGGGAAGGAGCTCTTCCTGAGGCTCGCGGAACGGTCGGATGTCGTCCTGGAGAATCTCCGCGCAGGAACGATGGACGCGTGGGGCGTCGGCTACCTCCAGCTTCGCGAGCGAAACCCCCGGATCGTCTACGCCGCCAACTCGGGGTTCGGGCAATGGGGGCCGTACTCGGCGGGGAGGGCGTCGTACGACGCCACCGCCCAGGCCGTTTCCGGGTTCTCCGCCATCACGGGGTTTCCGGACCAGCCGCCGATGAAGGCGGGGTTCTGGGTCGGGGACTACACCGCCGCGTTGATGTCCGCCACCGCGATCCTCGCGGCTCTCGCCGCACGCCGGAAGACCGGGGAAGGACAGATGATCGACCTTTCGCAGGCCGAGGCGATGATCCGAGCGCTCGACTGGACGTGGCCGTACGCCGGGTTGACGGGAAAGGACCGCGAACGGAGCGGGAACGTCGACCCCTCGTATCCTCCCTCCGGGATCTACCGATGCCGCGACGGGTTCGTCGCGATCTCCGCGCGGGACGAGATCGAGTTGATACCCTTCGCGCATGCGCTCGGGGCCACCACTCCCGACGAGGCATGGATCGCCACCCCGGAGCGTGTGGAGGTGTTTTGCGCCTCCCGGAGGGTCGACGAGGTCGTGCGGCTGGCCGAGGACGCCGGTTTTTCCGCGGCGCCGGTGCGCGGAGGGAAGGAGCATTACAACGACCCGCACCTTCGGGCCCGTGGAACGGTCTGCTCGGTGGACGATCCCCTCTACGGCCGCGTGGACGAGTACGGTCCGGCGCCGAAGCTGTCGGAGAGCCCGGGAAGGGTGAAGTGGAGCGCGAAACCGGTGGGGTGGCACAACGAGCGGGTCTTCGGGGATCTGCTGGGGATGACCGCCGGGGAGATGGAGGCGCTCGCCCGGAAGAAGGTGATCGGGACGTGGGCCGACATCCCGGGTGCCCGGCCGCCGAAGGGAAATGCGCCATGAACGGTTTCACGGGGTGGGCGCGGGAAGCGACGGAGCCTTCGGCCGCCGGGGGGAAGCCCGAGGCGCTCGAAGGGATCCGGGTACTCGAATTCTGCCCCGGCCACTTCGGGGGGATGGTGGCCGCCTCGATCCTGGCGGAATTCGGCGCCGATACGATCAAGGTGGAACCTCCCGAGGGCGACCCTCTCCGCCTCGTGGCCCCCGGGGGAATCCTTCTGGCCGGGACGGGGCTCCCGTTCCTCTCCGAGGCGCGTAACCGCCGCTTCGTCAGCCTCGACGCCGCCGATCCCGCCGGCAGGGACGTCTTCCGGCGCCTCGCCCTCTCCTCGGACGTGATCCTCACGACCGAGCCGCCGGAGCGGATGGAGGCGATGGGGTGCGACTACCCCTCCCTGCGGGAAGAACGCCCGGGGATCGTCTACCTCTCCCTCTCCACCTATGGAGCGTTCGGTCCCGACGCCTCCCGACCCGTGCTGGACAGCGACATCCTCTGCCAGGCGCTGTCCGGGGCTCCGCACATCGTCGGGGAACCGGAGAGGGAGGACGACACGCCGCTGCCGCACCAGGCCCCGACCCGCCTCGGGAACTGGCACGGGGCGTTCGTCCAGGGACTGTGGGGAGCCTACGGGGTTCTCGCGGCGCTTCATTTCCGCGCGGAGACCGGAAGGGGCCAGGCCGTGGACCTGTCGGGCGCCGAGTCGTTGATGATGTTCGCGGACTACAACATCACCTGGATGCACACGGCGGGGAAAGCGCGCGAACGGGTCGGGAACTTCGACCCCGCCGTCTTCCCGTACACCTACATCCGGTGCCGGGACGGCTACACCTTCATCGCCGCCTACAACGACGAGGCGTTCGATTCGCTGATGCACATCATCGGCCGCCCGGAGGTGGCCCGCGATCCGCGGTTCTCCACGCCGAAGTGCCGGGTCGCCCTCGAAAACGAACGGGCGCTCCTGGAGATCCTCGAGGAGTGGTCCGGCAACCGCACGGCCGACGAGATTCTCGCGGCGGTCGAGGAGTACACCTCGAAGCGGGAGGGGCCGGGCGCCGCCGTGGTCACGGGGCGGGTGAACCGGCCTCTCGAGACGCTTTCCGAGGAGAACTGGAGGGAGAGAGGGTGCTTTCTGCGCGTAGGGGATCCTGTCTACGGCGATCTGCTGCTCGCGGCGCCCCCCTGGAAGATGAGCGGGACTCCGGCGCGGTGGAAGTCCGGTTGCCGCCCCCCGGGGTCGGACAACCGGGACGTGTACCTGGGAATCCTCGGAATGACGGAAGAGGAGTACCGTCGCCTGGCGGAGGCGGGGACGTTCTGAAGGTTTGGACCGGGAAAACAGGTCCCCCGGGGTACAGGCGGGAACCCCGAGGGACCGTTCGCGTCGCCCGCGAACCGTTGGAGGGTTGTGCGGGCAGTTGCCTCCCCGGGGAGGGGAGGCAGGGGTAACCGTTCTTCTGCATTCTCTCTTCGGAATTCCGTCAGGGGAACTTTAGGGATTTTTCTCCTCTCCCGGGGGGGCACCCGGCGACTCCCGGACTGGTAGACTGATACAGGCACCCCGCCTCCGGGAGGACCGTTGACCGACCTTCCCCTGGTCCTTCGTGACCTGTCCATCGTCCTCGCGATCGCCACGGCGGTTGCGCTGCTGTTCGGGCGGCTCCACCTGTCCGTCGTGGCGGCGTTCCTGGTCGCCGGCGCCATCCTCGGTCCGACCGGGGCGGGGCTGGTGGGCGAGTCCGGGATGGTGGATTCCCTCGCCGAGATCGGCGTCGCCCTCCTGCTGTTCACCGTGGGACTGGAGATCTCCCTCGCGAACCTGGGGAAGATGCGCCGCCAGATCCTGCAGGGGGGCGGGTTCCAGCTCTCGGCGACGATCCTGCTCACCGTGGCCGTCCTCTCCATCGCGAGGTTTCCTCTCGCGGAGGCGATCTTCATCGGGTTCGTCCTGTCCCTTTCGAGCACCGCGATCGTGCTGAAGGTGTACGCCGACCGTATGGAGATCGACAGCAGCCACGGGAAGATCTCGACAGGGATCCTGCTGTTCCAGGACATGGCCGTGATCCCGATGATGCTGCTCGTCCCCTCTTTCCGGCAATGGGAGACGGCCCAGTTCTCCACCGTGGCGTTCACGCTGGCCAAGGCGGGCGTGGGCGTCG
>Ga0210098_1000297_pt1 | contig 16524 bp, 11 predicted proteins | sample Joice_ThreeSqA_D_FD_184870 | JGI IMG/M metagenome (GOLD analysis project Ga0210098, IMG submission 184870) | Wetland microbial communities from San Francisco Bay, California, USA, that impact long-term carbon sequestration - Joice_ThreeSqA_D1... | ecosystem: Environmental > Aquatic > Marine >...
TAGAAAAAGCCCTCGAGGCAAAAAACAACGACAAAAGCAAAATAAAAAGAAACCTTGCCCAAATATTAGTGCAGGAATTTGGTTTTGACCATGATCTCATCTTCAGAGAAGTAGCGATTCTATATGCTTTTCGGGAAATAGATGTTTCGATTGAAGAGATTCCGCCACAAAGAATAAAAACACTCAAAAATTTAGTTGCAAACGCTCCCGAAGGCGTTAAGGGACAGATACTTGAACACAAAGTAATTCCTTTTATGTATGATGAGCGTGTTAAAGACAAACTCATTCTTGCAGCCATAGATCCAACCGATAGAAATATTCCTAAAATTGCGTTCGGGCTGAATGCAAAAAAATATGAAATATTATTCATTAGAAAAAAGGATTATGAAAAACTCGTAAACATGATTATTCCTCCTGAAAATGTTTATCTAAAAATGATGGAGGAAGCAGATGACGGTGAAATTCATATTGAACAAGACGAATCTCTTGATGAAGAAGCTTTAGATGCAGAAATAAATAAAAGTGCTTTAATTAATCTTGTTGAAGGAGCACTTGTTGAAGGAGTAAGAAAAGGAGCCAGTGATATTCACTTTGTTCCTAAGCCCGGGAATAGAACCGAAATATTAATCCGTTTAGACGGGAATCTCCAGCCGTGGCATATACAGGAAGGGACACTACCCGAAGCAGTAGTCGCAGTTGTTAAGGATCGCTCCAAAGGAATGGACCGTTTCGAAAGAGAGATGGCACAGGATGGTTTTATACAAAGAGAAATTGACGACCAGATTATAAGATTCAGAGTTTCGGTTCTGCCTACAGTTGGAACAGAGTTAAAAAATAAGTTTGAAAGTGTTGTTATAAGAATTCTTGATGATAGAAAAGTAATCAAGGACCTTGATAAACTTGGATTAGCCGGGTACTCCCGTACTGCTTTTGAAAAAGCAATTAAACAGCCGCAGGGTATGGTGATATTAACAGGACCAACAGGTAGTGGTAAAAGTACAACTCTCGTCGCTGCACTTCACCAGGTAATAGACCCATCTGTAAATGTTCTTACCGTTGAAGACCCTGTTGAATATGTTATTCAGGGAGCCAGGCAGTTGAAGATCGGTTACAAAATGAATTTTGAACAAGCAATAAGATCTATATTAAGACATGACCCGGACATAGTTCTTGTTGGTGAGATGAGAGATAAAGAAACTGCCGAAGTGGCTATCAAACTTGCTAACACGGGTCACTTAACATTTTCCACATTGCACACCAACGATGCACCGAGTGCCGTAGCACGATTATATAAAATGGGAATAGAACCTTTCTTAATTGCTTACGCAATTAATATAATAGTTGCCCAAAGACTTCTCAGGAGATTGTGCGAAAACTGTAAACGGAAAGTTTCGAAAGTTGACGACGACCTGCTCGGTCTTCTAAAAATTAATGCAGAGGATTGGAAGAATTATTCAATTTACGAAGCCAAGGGATGTGAAAAGTGTAATAATACTGGTTACAAAGGTAGAATTGCCATCCATGAAGCTTTGTACTTTACCAAAACGATAAGACAAATAATAGTACGATCTGGTATCGAAGTTGATGAAGAAAAGATCAGAGAACAAGCAAAAATAGATGGGATGTTGAATCTAAGAGAAACAGGATTGGAGAAAGTGAAATTGGGAATAACATCAATAGAAGAAGTTTTTGCAGGTACCTCTGATGAGTAATATTTCCAATAAGTAAGTAATTATTACTATAAAAAATGGATAAAACAAAAAGAAATAAAAAGGTTTATTAAGTGTCGGTATCAAAAGAAAAAAATATTCTTGATAATTTTGCCAAAACTATCCCAGCTTCCCATACGGGACCTGACAGGGCAAACTTTATTCTTGAGAACATCGATAAACTTTCCGTAGATGAAAAAATAGCTTTAAGGAATCTGTTTAATAAGTTTTTAACGGGAATGATTGAAAGAGATGCTTCGGATATAGAAGTAGGAGGACACGGGAACAAAGGAAGTATATGGATGAGAATATATGGGAAGAAAAAAAGAATTGAGGACCTCCCCCAATTTTCTCTTGATGAATCTGCTATTTTAATTATTAATCTGCTTAATTCTAACCAAAGAAAATATCTTGCATTAACAAGAAATCTGGATTTCAGCTATACGTACTTTTATGAAAGAAAAAATTTTGATGTAAGATTTAGAGCAGATGCATACTTTGATCTGGATACTATAGCTCTTAATATGAGAGCTATCAATCAAGCAATCAGGCCTCTCAAATCTCTTGAGTTTCACCCCAACATAGTTAAGATGATGAGCCATGGTTATATCAAATTTGGTTTGTCGCTGGTTACGGGTATAACCGGTTCGGGAAAGTCAACAACTCTTGATGCCTTTATAGATTATCATAATAATTTTGATCCTTGCCATATAGTTATTGTTGCTTCGCCAATTGAATACGTTCACGAATCAAAAACCTCGATTATCAGACACAGGGAAGTGGGACGCGACGTTCTAACTTTTAAAGATGGAGTTATCCAGGCATTAAGACAAGATCCCGATATAATTGTAATTGGTGAAATGAGAGACCCGGATACGATTATGGCCTCATTGGAAGTTACAGATACGGGTCATAAAGTATTTTCGACACTTCACACATCTTCTGCAACAGAATCTATAGATAGAATAATAGCCGAAGTGCATCCCAATGAACAGGAACGTGTAAGAAACAGGCTTGCTGATGTTCTGGTTACTGTTGTTTCGCAAAAGCTTATTCCAAGTCTTGATGGAAAACGTGTAATGGCAAAAGAAGTTTTAATTGCTACTCCAAGTGTAAAAGCAGCAATCAAAAATAATAATACAAGTGAAATTTATATGATGATCAACCAGGGAAGCAATACGGGCATGATAACCATGGAGCAAGACCTGAAACGGTTATACCTGGAAAAGAAAATTTCTCTTGAAAATGCGGTAGCATACGCAAATAACAAAACAAGAATTCAACAATTATTAACGGCGGCATAAATGAAACCCCTTGTATGTATATACTGCGAAGGTAGCGATACCAAAGTAGCAGTGATAACTAAAGCTAACGGCAGACTTTCTGTTTTAAGAACTGCTAGTGTAGATTATGTTCAACCCACTATCGACGTTGAGGAAGGTATTTCCAACCTAAATATAGATGGTAATGAGCTGGATCTTGAAAAGGTACAAACGCAGGACACCACACTTGAAAACAAGATGGCTGCTTCTACGGTTACGACCCTGGCAAATAATCTTGAAGGAATAAATCTTAAAAACAGTTTGTTTATACCGGCTCTTACAGAACCGGCACTTCATTATCATACTTACGAAGGATCAAAACAACTTGCTTCTGCAAAAGTCACACAGGAAATTATAGAAGATATCCAGGAATCTAAAAATGTAACTATTGACAAACAAAATCTTGGATATGTTGAGCTTGCAGATAAATCCCTGTTGTCTGTATTTATAGGGGGTGAAGTTGGTTGTATAAACCTGATTAACTCTCTTGCCCGTCATCATGGCAAAAGACATTATAGAATTCCCGCTGTTAAAAGTGCGGAAATTTCTCTTGCATATTATGTTGCAAAAGCCAAAAAGTTTTTTCCCGACGACCAATCGCTGATTGTCTACATTGGCAAAGAATACAGCAAACTTATATTTCTGCAGGGACGGAATTTAAAACATATTGGCGCTACCCTGGATATAGGCACGCTAAATCTCCATACCTATGATGTTTACTTTTCTAAAATACTTCTTGAAATGGAGAACGGGGGAATCTCTTCTCTCGATAATATAATTGTTTGTGGAGAAGATGATTCGGAAAATCTTATACTTTCTTTTTATGGGACTTTCCCAGAAGCTAATGTTTCCCGTATTGAATTTGGAGATATTGATTTAGGTGGACTAACGAAGGAAGAAAAAGACAAATTTTCTTCTTACAGTGTTCCTGTTGCAGTAGCGACAGAATATTTCGACGAACTGGAAAATATTCATAAAGGAATTAACCTGCTGCCGAAATACGTAAAAGAAGACCAAAAACTTTTTCAATTCGGATGGCATGGATATGCAATGCTTCCAGTTCTTTTTGGGGCAACTTTCTATATAACTCTTTACATTATGGAAAATCAGAAAGAAATGAATCTGCTCGATAATCAAATTACTGAGAAGACAATCCTTATGCGGCAGAACCAGGAAGTTCTATCTAAAATAACTGATCTTCAAACAAAAATTAGCGGGTTCGATCAGACACAGGCTATATTAGATTCTGCAGCGGTCGGTACCGGAGTGTGGCAGGGCGTTCTAAGACATGTGTCAGATTTTATCGGAAGCAAAAAGAATATGTGGTTGACAAAAATTACGCGCACCGAAGGGAATACGGTCTCAATTGAAGGGTATGCCCTTTCAAGAGCGGTATTATCAGAGTTTGCATATTCAATAGAGTCGGCTACACTAAAGAGTGTTAATTATGAAGCTCTCAGAGAGAAAAACACATACAAGTTTGCACTAACATTTGATTTATCAAACTATCAAAAGAATGTACAATGAACAGAAAATTAAAGAGCACATTAAGCTTAGTAGGTTTACTTCTGCTGATCGTAGTTGTCAGCGGAGTGTATGTCTTTGTTTTCCAAAGAGGTAAACTGAATGAGAAAAAGAACAAACTCGAAGAGTTAAAAGCGAGCAACTACAATCCGGATCAATTAACTCTACAGTATAAAGATCTTCTGAAGAGATCTACTGTACTCGATTCGATTCTTGCTGCAAGGAAATTTAATATTCCGCAAAACCTTTCCCAGATAAAGTTTTATGACTTTATCAATAACGTAAGTGCGCCATATTCCCCAAACAGCCAGGTAGATGTTGAATTTCTTTCGCAAAACCAGGATAAAAATTTCCTCTATTACGAATATAAACTTAGCGGGAAGGCGTCTTACAGCGATCTCTATAATCTTGTTTATGCGATTGAACATAGCAAGGAACTGAAGAAGATTACTAATGTAACCTTGAATAATCTTGTGGTTACAGACGAAGATGGAGTTCCTAATTTTTTAGTTGGGTTCACCCTGAACGTGGGTGTATATTTTTCTACAAACGACAGGTTTGCTACAGCCAAATTAGTCGAAAATAATCTTAGAACTGCAGAGGAATACGATGCATTTTATCCGGCAATTAGAAACCAAATACCTCCCAATGTGGATATGTTACTTGATGTACAGGGAGCTAAACTGCTTGCACTTATTCCTGAAGGCGCTTTCGTAGCGGATAATAAAGGCAATACATATCTGGTATATGAAGGCGAACAGGTCTATCTGGGTTATCTGACCAAGATCGATTATGATAAGAACACTGTTAATTTCATTCTAAACAAGGGTGGAATAATAGAAAAAGTTCAGCTTGCACTTGAAAATGAAAAAACAAAAGAAAAATGATTGAGAGAGTAAAATGAAAACAACAATGAAAGCACTTTTTGTGATTCTTCTTCTGGCTGTTCAAGCCTACCCCCAACAGTACCTTGAGAAAGAATTTAAAGGAGGTACTAACCCCGATGAGATTGTAACACTATCTCCTAATGTATCGTTTAACCAGGCGATATCTCTTCTTAGTAAAATAAGCGAGAGCGTTACTGGAAAACGTATTGTGTCAACCGTGGATTCTGAAGATCCAATTGGGATTGAAATAAACAACATGGCTTACGATAAAGCTCTCGTAGTATTAGTCCAGTACAAAGGACTTCTCTATGATGAGAAAGAAGATGTCATTGTTGTTAAAAGAAAAGCTGATGTTTCTGAGGATAAAACATCAGATAACTATGCCCCCGTAACTGCAAGAGATGTTAAAATATCGGCAGTCTTTTTTGAAATGGATGTTAATAAGTCCAGAGACAGAGGCATAGACTGGAAAGTTTTATTATCACATAAAGGTTTCCAAATAGGAGGAGAAGCTGTTAGCCAGGGAAACAGCTCAAGTTCATCTGATGGAACAAACACTCAAACTCCTCCCGATTTTAACGTAAGTACCTCTTCCGATTTTGAATTGGGAAATTTCTTCGGAGAAGCTACAGCAATGTTCAGGTTTTTTGAAGAAGAGAACATTGGCGAAATAATAGCAAGCCCAAGCATTATAGTAAGAGATCGTAAACAGGGAAGAATACAGGTTGGGTCCGATTTTTCTGTAAAGCAAAAAGATTTTGCGGGAAATGTTATTGAAAAGTTTTTTCCTACAGGTACAATTATAGAAGTAACACCGTACGTTTATTATGAAGACAATATTAGTTATATGCTTCTAAATATACTTGTTGAAAGAAGCTCCTTTGTTCAAGGCGAACTTACAACAGAAATTAGAAAAACAAATGCTACAACCCAGGTAATGATGTTAAACGGAGAAGAAGTAGTACTTGGAGGTTTATATATAAACGAAGAAACCTCTGATCGTACTGGTATCCCGTTCCTTAAAGATTTACCCTGGTGGTTTTTCGGTCTTAGATACATTTTTGGCAGTGATAGTAAGGTATTAAATAAGAAAGAACTCGTTATACTTCTTAAAGCCGAAATTTTACCGACACTTCAAGAAAGATTATCTGGCCAGGCTTCGAAGACGCTGATAAGAGACGAAGTAAAGAGTCATGAGAATCAAATTAAGTATTATAAATTAAATCCAACAGATGAATAGTTATAATTATGGAATCGATACTCATAGTTGACGATGATGTTAACCTGTGCACGGCACTTAAAGATGAGTTAATTGAAGTTGGATACGATGTTGACTATGTCAACAGCGGGAATGATGCCTTTCAATTTCTCTCAGGTAATGAAGTTGACTTGCTTTTACTTGACCTTAAGATGCCCGGGCAGGATGGTTTTGATGTTTTAAAACAATTGGATGAACGGAAACTAAAGTCTAAAATAATAGTTTTAACTGCTTATGCCGATGTTAAAAGCGCTATCGATTCAGCTAAAATGGGGGCCAGCGATTTTATCAGCAAACCTTATGATTTTGATGAATTACTCATTACAATCAGAAAAGTTTTGCAAAGAGACACATAAGTATGAAAATCAGGTATCGCATACTTATAATCAATTTTGCGATTGTAGTGCTAATAATAGGCAGCTCTGCAGCTGCCTTTTATTCAATAATGTACAATGCACTCACCTCACAAAGGTCGCAATATCTTCTTAGATCAGCAAACGATTTTATTTATGCTTACCGCGAGATGCTGCAGGATACAGAGGATGATTTTCTTTATTCAATTAAAAACCCCTCTGGGACATCGATTCCACCGAATGAAAAGAATATAGATTTTGTTTTTGAAGCATCGCGGGATGGTAATCTTATAAGTCGGTATTCAAAAGATTTTGTTTATTTACCACAAAAAAAATTTTCAGTTAAAGAATTCATATCTGGCAATCCTTCGGCCATTGTTAAAAAATATGTGGATGGAAAAGGCAAGACATATTTTTATGGGCGTATTTTATCCAATGAAATTCTAAACCAGGTCTCACAGAAAATAAATGCAGAGATAGCAGTTGTTATCAATAATATTCCTGTAGAAATATCTAACCCGGACAATAATCAGAATTACGTTTATACTTTAAATGAAGCATATAAAAGCTTAAAGAGTAAAAACAACTTTGAACTTTATACACAGAGCTCGGATCGCGCCGATATAGTTGCTACGATTTACAAGACCACCAATTCTTCGGAATTAACAGATGGAGCAGAATTTTTAATTTTCAATACGGTGAGCGAAGCAGTAGATCTTCGGTCAAACTTGAAATCAATGTTGATTATATTAGGAATTGCGGGTGTGCTACTTTCATTAATACTTACATTTCTTTTTACAGATAGAATCAGGAAACAACTTACACAGTTAAGTGAAGCCGCAGGAATAACAAAAGGCGGAAATTTTAAGGCTCGCATTACTATAAAAAGTAAAGACGAGATCGGTGAACTTGCAAGTGCCTTTAATGATATGCTTGACGATCTTGAAAAGAATCATAACGCCAAACAAGAATATTCGGAGTTTATAACACTTATAAATCAGAATCCTACATTAAAGGAAATTTCGGAAGTAGCTCTTCGTAAGATTATAAAAACCTGTAAAGTATCAATAGGGGCACTATATCTTGTCGAGAAAGAAAACATTTCTCTTTTAAGTTCTTATGGACTTAGTGAAGAACATAAAATAAATAATAAATCGGAGCTATTTGAGCCCGTTATAAAGAACAGAGAAACAGTCGAAATAAATACGGAAGAATCTCTTCCAGTTATTAATACAGGATCTCTTTCTTTGGCGATAAGATCGCTATTGGTAATTCCTATAATTTATAACAACAAGGTTATTGCTATTATAGAACTTGGGGGATTTGATAAGCCTTCGCTCGAAGCAAGAGAATATTTATCAAGTATACAAGAACAACTCGCAATCGGTTTGACTAATGCCTCTGCGCTAGTTCAATTAGAAAATCTTGTTTCCGAACTCAAAAAATTGAACGATGATTATCTGAAACAAAATGAACAGATAACCAAGCAAAACGAAAAGCTTATTGAGCTACATAAAGAATTAAAAGACAAAGCAGACGAATTAGCAAGACAAAAAGAAAAGGCTGAAGAATCTACTAAGATGAAATCTCAGTTCCTGGCCAATATGTCCCATGAACTCAGAACACCGATGAATTCTATTCTGGGGTTAACAGAATTGATTCTTGAAAGCAGCACTCTTAAAGGTAAAAATAAAGAGCGTCTCGAAGTTGTTCTTAAGAGTGGAAAAAGATTGATGAATTTAATTAATGACATCCTCGATCTCAGTAAGATTGAGGCCGGCAGAATGGATGTCCGCGAGGACCAGATAATTCTTGATGAACTCATAGAAGATGTTGATAATGCTATTATGCCCTTAGCGTTAAACAAAAATATTGAGTTTAAAGTTAAGAGAGATATTAACACTCATATTCATATAAGTACTGATAAAGGAAAAGTCACACAGGTTTTAATTAATCTTCTGGGAAATGCCGTTAAGTTTACTGATAAAGGGTATGTTGAACTTGGAGTTTCTGCCCCTGATAAAGATACTTTAAAATTTGATGTTACCGATAGCGGTATTGGAATGTCACAAAGCGATCTTCAGATTATTTTTGAAGAGTTCAGACAAATTGATGGAACCTCGACACGTAAATATGGCGGTACGGGCTTAGGGCTTACAATATGTAAAAAAATAGCCGATTTACTTGAAGGCACTATTACTGTACAAAGTGAAGTTGGCAAAGGTTCAGTTTTTAGCTTAAATATTCCTTTAAAAGTTGTTGAAATAAGATCCGAAAAAAGCGAAGAACCAAAAGTTAATGTTGATATTCTCATTAAAAACAGGCAGCATCCAATTCTAATAATAGATGATGATCCCGAAATCAGATATACAATAGGTCAGTACTTGATTTCCCGCGGATATGAAGTAGTATATGCAGAAGACGGTGAGCAGGGAATGGAAAAGGCAATTAAAATTCAACCGTTTGCTATTACTCTGGATATTATGCTACCTAAAAAAGATGGCTGGAATATCCTTAAAGATTTTAAGGAGCATCCGGCAACAAGAGATATCCCGGTTATATTGATTTCTGTTATGGGAGATAAAAATCTCGGATATGGATTGGGCGCATTTGAATATTTTGTTAAACCAATTTCCTCCGATAAGCTTTTAACTGCTTTTACAAAACTTGAGAATCTTGCTAAAAAGAATATTGAAAAAATTGTAATTGTAGACGATGATGAAATGGAATTCGAAAGGTTCCGCCGGGAATTTAAGAACGATAAAGTTAGAATAGAATATGTAAAGGATAGTACCCTTGCATACACTAAAATTTTAGAAATTCAACCGGATCTAATAATACTCGATCTCTTAATGCCCAATATTGACGGATTAAACTTATCTCATAAGCTAAAATCAAATAAGGAAACACGTCATATCCCGATAATAATAAGTACTGCAAAAGATTTGACAGACGAAGAAAAAACTTCTTTGAATAACACAGTTGAGGACATTACTGTTAAATCGAAGGGTCATCCTCTCGATGTTTTGAAAATTGTGCGCGATAGAATAAAAATGCATGAAGAATATTCTGTCGCCAAAGATAGAATCACAGAGTATGACGCTGTAGAAGAAGTTGAAGAGGAAATTGACGAAGAAATTTCGGGAAATGAAGAATTTAAAAGTGAAACCGAATATAAAGGAAAAGTTCTTTTGGTTGATGATGATCCGGACACGCTTTTTACAGTTAATGAAATTGTACAATCTTGTCAATGTAAAACAATACTTGCCAATAGCGGCGAAGAATGTTTGGAAGCTTTACAAAACGAAATGCCCGACTTGATTTTGCTCGATATAATGATGCCGGGTATGGATGGATTTCAAACGTTAAAAAAAATAAAAGAAAACCAGGAGTGGGCAAACATTCCTGTATTTGCTGTTACAGCTAAAGCAATGGCCGGGGATAAGGAAATTATTATTAAACACGGTTTTGATGATTATATTCCAAAGCCCGTTAATGCCGTTATAATGGCTTTTAAAATAGAGAAATTATTCACTAAAATAGAAACAGGTCAGTAGAGTGAAAAGAATTTTAGTAATTGATGACCTTCCGGAAAATGTCTTCCTTCTCCAGGATCGACTTGAAAGCGAAGGATATGAAATAATAACTGCCTATGATGGCAAAACCGGTATCAATAAAGCAATAAGTGAACTGCCGGATCTTATTCTGCTTGATGTTATGATGCCTGAAATGAATGGAATTGAAGTTTGCAAAACCCTTGTGAGCAATCCTTCAACATCTAATATCCCAATTATACTTGTAACGGCAAAAGCCGGGGCAGATGATACAAAAGAAGGCCTGGAAGCCGGGGCTTTTGATTATGTTAAAAAACCTTTTAATAAGGTTGAGCTGCTTGCCAGGGTAAACTCAGCACTTAAACTTTCAGAAGCTCAGAAAAAATATCTTGAGGCTGAACAAAAAAATACTTTCTCAGCGACAGTAGTTACGGCTAATCATAAAATAAAACAGCCGCTTACGCTAATGAGTCTTTCATCTGCGGCCTTAAAAAGAGAAATTAATAAAGACGTAATTTCTAAAGAAGCTCTTTTAAAAAGAGTAAATTATATTGATACTGCCATTAAAGAAATTAGCAATGTACTTAACCAGTTAAATGCAATTAAGAAACCTATCTTTTCGGATTATGTTAAGGATATCAAAATGATTGATTGCGAGGACGATACTACGGAGGCTTCTAAAGTAGTTCCTGGATCGTAGAAAGCATGGTATCGAATTCATAAGGCTTGTTAACAAAACTGTTAATCCCCTTTTCTTTTATATCAATATTTCCGTTCAAACCAAAACTGCCGGAACTAAGAATAATAGGTATTTCCTTATTAAACTTTCTGATTTCGGCGGCACAATCCAACCCGTTCATTTCAGGCATATTGTAATCCAGGATTATTAGATCAACTTTTATTTCTTCAGTAAGAACTTTTAAAGCTTCGGCCCCCGACATTACCTTTATAACATTGTATCCTGTTGATTCGAGAAGTTCAGCCAGTAAATCTCTTAACATAATTTCATCGTCGGCAAGAAGTACAATTTTATCTGCAGTTATTGTCTGTGTGATTTTAGTTGGTTCATAAGAAGGAATATAAACATCAAACTGAGTTCCCTCGTTTAGTTTGCTTGTTACCTCAACATGCCCGTTGTGTGCTTTAATTATTCCATAAGTAACGTAAAGCCCAAGTCCCGATCCGGTTTCCTTCACTTTTGTGGAAAAATATGGATCGAATATTTTTCGCAGATTTTCTTCATCAATACCGGAGCCGTTGTCCTTAACAGAAAAACAGACATAATTGCCTTTTTTAAGAAGAGGGTAGTTAATCAGGTTATTATTGTCAATTGTTATGTTGTTTGCTTTAAGAGAAATTATCCCTTCATTATCTTCCATTGCTTCTTTTGCGTTAACACATAAATTTAGAAGCACCTGGTAAATTTCGGTTCCATTTCCCAGTATATCATAAAGAGTTCCCTGAATTTCCTGTTTAAGTGTAATGTTTTTGGGGAAAGTTTGTGTGATTACTTTGGAAATTTCCGATAAAAGAAAATTAGGTTTAATTAATTCTTTCCGCTTTGGAGTTGGCTTCCCAAAGGAAAGCAATCCTTTAGTAAGATCTCTTGCGCGAACGGAACAGTTTTCTATATTATCGAGCAATCTCAAAATATTTTCATTCTGAGGGACTCTTCTTTTTAAAAGATTAAGGCTTCCAAAGATACTCGAAAGCAAGTTATTGAAATCATGAGCCATACCACTTGAGAGTTTTCCTATCGTTTCAAGCTTTTGTGCCTGGAGTAATCTGTTCTCAAGCGCAGTGTTCAACTCACGGGCGGTTATGCTCGTATTTGCAAAAGCAAGAAGAGAAGAAAATTGTTCCAGAATTTTTACTTCTGGTTGAGAGTATAATTTTTTCTTTTTACCCAAAATGATAGATGCTTGTAGAGTATCTTCAAAAAAACATGGCAGGACAAGTATATAATCACAATCTAATATTTCTGTAATGTGATATCCTAAATTCGCCCGGAGATTTTCAATCAAGAGAGGTTTTTTGTTAAGGCTTAACCATTTTTTTATAAATGAAAAACTATCTTGTAAATCCCTTTCAACCTCTTCCCTGTTTTCAATATGATTTTTGGGGTCAAAATAGTGAAAGGAAAGTTTCTTTTTATCTTCGATAAATAAAACCAATCCCACCTGGCTGTCACTAAGACTTAAACTTTTTCTTAAAATTTCGTCAGCTACTTTTGGTAAAGGCGTTTCTCTGGCGAGAAGTGCAAGAATGTCCTGAAGTTCCTTCTGGAATTGTTCATTTGTATTGGAACTTTGTAAGTCTTTAGATTCTAATATGACAGAATTTTTAGCCGTTAGCCTCAGCAGGTATCCATCAACTTTCTTATCTGTTTTAAGAGAATTGATCGAAAGTATTTTTTCTGAGTTGGCGAGTTCAAAAGAAAAAGACTTTTTTTTGTCCGAGAGTAAAGTTTCGATCTCGGGATGAGGAAAAAGGGTTGAAACGCTTTTTCCTTTTATTTTGTTAAATCCGGATTCTTTCTTAAAACTTTTGTTATGCCAGAGGATTTTTTGATTTTTGTCGGCTATAGCGAAAGCTTTATCATCTGTGTTGAGTATTTCTTTGAGGATATATTTTGAAGTGATTTTTTCGAGCATTTATTCTTGTTTAATCTCATACTTTTTAATTTTCGTATAAAGTGTTTTGGGACTTATCCCCAACCGGGTTGCTGTTTGTGCCCGGTCCCATTTAAAAAAGTTCAAAGCTCTTGCAATATGCTTTTTTTCAATCTCTTCCATGCTCATAATTTCATCAGAATTCCCATTATCATCATAAGCATGCCGGATTCTACTTTGGGTTCCGATATTAGGAAGGTTTAAATCATCGGGCTGGATATATTCTCCCTCGGCAAAAATGATTGCCCTTTCAATTATATGCTCGAGCTCTCTTATATTTCCATTAAACGAATAATTTAACAAAACTTCTTCAGCCTTTTGAGATAATTTTTTAGGGGCTCTTACCGGAGATTTGACTCCAAGGAAATGATTTGCCAAAAGCAATATATCTCCCCTTCTGTCTCTCAGGGGAGGTATTGTAAGAGTTATAACATTCAACCTGAATAATAAATCTTTTCTGAATTTTTTATTATCAGCTTCTTCAATAAGATTTCTGTTTGTTGCCCCTATTACCCTAACATTTGAAGTTAATGTTGTAACACCACCGATTCTTCTGTATTCCCCATTTTCCAGGAATCTTAGGAGTTTCGGTTGAAGAGTTAAACTTAACTCGCCGATCTCATCAAGAAATAAAGTTCCACCATGAGCAATTTCGACAAGACCTTGCTTTGCACTTTTAGCGTCCGTAAAAGCACCTTTCTCATGCCCGAAAAGTTCGCTTTCGATTAACTGGTCGGGAAGGGAAGCACAATTAATAACTACAAAAGGTTTATCATCTCTTGCTGAATGTTTGTGAATATATTCTGCCATCAACTCTTTACCAGTCCCAGTTTCTCCTTCTATCAGGATATTGGAGTCGGACATTGCAGCTTTATTTGCAAGGCTCATTATTCTTTGAAGTTCTGTACTGTCACCAATAATGTTGCTCGTTGCTTGTTTATTTACTTGGTTTGAAAGAATTGTTGTCTTTACTAATAGATCTTTATGCTCAATTGCTCTGTTAATTGTAATGACAAGTTCATCAAAGTTATATGGTTTTGTAATGAAATCGTAGGCACCCATTTTTATGCATTCAATTGCTTTTTTTATCTCAGATTGAGCAGAGAGAATAACTACCTGCAATGATGTGCTGTAATCGGATACAAACCTAAGAACTTCTTCTCCGGAAGTTTCTTTCATGTTTAAATCCAGTAGAAGAATATCGTAATGTTTTTTCTTGATAGAGTCGATAGCATCGTTACCATCATAAACAGCATCGACTGCAAAATCTTCTTCGAGTAATTGTTCTTTTAGTAAATAACATAAGGTTTCGTCGTCGTCACAAACAAGAATTTTTGAATTTTTTGACATAAGTCCTATTTAGAATTATAGTTGATATTTTTAGTACAGAAAACAAAAAAGTTTGAAATACAGAACCAATTGATTATATTTGAAGCCATTAATTTTGGGCGCGTAGCTCAGGGGTAGAGCATCTGCCTTTTAAGCAGAGGGTCGGTGGTTCGAGCCCACCCGCGCTCACTCACCGGGGAAATAAGCGCTCACGCCGATAACTACTTATAATATAAAAACTAATGGCAAAAATAAGAAGATATTTATTAAAATCACACCGCATTTATCTTTAGTTTGAATGGAGTTCCCTTTTCTGCATCAATTTGTCTGTTAAAGTATTAAATTCTCATTATGGGAGATATTGTTTTCTGGACTTTAATTAGACTTGCTATTTCAATTCCTGCAATATGGATATTAAGGAATTATATTGATTATCAGCTTTGGTGGATAATGGTTCCTTTTGTATTGTATGGAGTTGCCATTCATCCGGCAATTGTAAGTTACCGCAGGTTTGAAGAAAAAAATAAGAACGTAATTGAGGCAACATTATGTTCAAACTGCAAACATTTTGATCCAACTGCCGTATTATGCATTAAGCACGATGAACACCCAACCAGCGATTACCTTCCTTGTGACGGGTTGGATTGGGAACCTAAATTGTAAGGCTTTATGTTATACTTATCCCCTTTCCATCGGGTCTTATAATTCTTTCTTTATAGTCAATTAATTCACGCGGATATTCTACCGACATAAGTGGAGATGATATAATAAAGTCTGCAGTCGCCCGGTTGCAGGCAACCGGAATGTTGTAAACAACAGCAATTCTTAAAAGAGCTTTTATATCCGGATCGTGAGGCAAAGGTTCGAGCGGATCCCAGAAAAACATTAGGAAATCAATATCTCCCTCAGAAATTCTCGCTCCCACCTGTTGATCGCCGCCTAAAGGTCCACTCTTAAATCTGTGAACATTTAGCTTTAATTCATTTGCAATTAATTGTCCTGTTGTACCTGTTCCGAAAAGTTCATGTTCTGCCAGAAGATTGCGATTATATTTTGCCCATTCGAGCAGATCCAATTTTCTATTATCATGCGCAATCAAAGCGATTCGTTTTTTCTTTTTCATTGTAACTATTTTCTTGCTCACGAAATCTCCTTCTTTCTTTTAGTTATAATGAAATTAAGCTAATTAGTAAAAAAAATTTAATCATAAATAATCCCGCATAAGTAAATATGCGGGATTAAAAATGGAGAACTTATTTGGGATTTTTAATTATCCACTTCATTTAATCCCAAGGATTTAAGAAATGCTTCCTGGTTCGGCTCTCTTTGTAAAAATTGTTCGACAAGACTCAATTCATCTTCATCCCCACCTCTTGCAAGAATAATGTCACGATATCTTCTCCCGGTTTTTTTATCCATCACACCATTTTTTTCGAACACACTATACATATCCTGTGCGTAAACCTTCGACCATAAATAGCCGTAATATCCTGCGGCATATCCAATTAAATGTCCGAATGCGGCTTGCATATGTGTTCCCTCAAGGTAAGGATATAAAGTAATCTTATTCTGAAGTCCTTTTACAACATCAGTCGTCGTTTTATTTCCAAAGGGATCATATTTGTCTTCCAAGGTAAAATCGATGAGCCCATAAAAAATTTGCTGTAATGTTGCCAAACCGGAGCCAACATTTTTTGCAGCGTACATTTTATCATATAATGATTTTGGAAGAGGCTCTTTTGTTTTATAATGTTTTGCAAACTTTACTAATATGTCATAATTCCAAACCCAGTTTTCTAACATCTGGGATGGTGCTTCTACAAAATCTCTGGAAACGGAAGTTCCGGCAAAGCTAGCCAGATTTGACTTGGTAAGAATGCTGTGCAAGATATGCCCAAACTCGTGGAAAAAAGTTT
>Ga0210098_1000307_pt1 | contig 16181 bp, 7 predicted proteins | sample Joice_ThreeSqA_D_FD_184870 | JGI IMG/M metagenome (GOLD analysis project Ga0210098, IMG submission 184870) | Wetland microbial communities from San Francisco Bay, California, USA, that impact long-term carbon sequestration - Joice_ThreeSqA_D1... | ecosystem: Environmental > Aquatic > Marine >...
ATCATCTTCGGAAGCAGTAAGCTGAGAAGGAAGAAACTTCAGTGCAACAAAGCGGTCGAGTTTTGTATCCTGTGCTTTGAAGACTTCACCCATTCCGCCTTCACCTAATTTTTCCAGAATCTTGTAATGGAGTATAGTTTCACCAATCATAATAACTCTCTAAAAATTTGAGAATTGAATATTGAGCATTGAAGATTCCATTTACTGCTTCTTAAATACTCAGTACTCATTATTAAATGTCTATTAATTGTTTCACCGATCATTAATAAAACTTCCTATTCTTTTATAAGTTTTTGATAACGTGGGTTTCCTCTTAATTGTTCCCAGGTTGGATCGAGTTTAAGTAAAGCGACAGAGATTGCATCTGTCGGTCTCTTAAGCAGATCTTCAATTGCATCCAAAGCTAATTCCTGTTCACCAACCATAGTATAAATCTGTGCGAGATCCAGTAAACGATAAGTACCGCGCCATGCTTCTTTAGAAATGGGAAGTAACTCATAACCATGCTTCCCCTCTCTGATTGCTTCTTCTTTTTCTCCAAGACCTGCATACGCAATTCCCAGTGATGTATATAATCTTGAATCTTCGGGACTTTGTTTAATTTTTCCTTTTAATACTTTTATTGCTTCCTTAAAATGTTTCTGTGCAGGATTATCATTTCCCAAAAAGTGATAAGTTTCTGCTAAATACAGATCTACAGGTTTATAATAAAACTGATCATCAACTTCTTTGATATCTTTAATTTGTTTTAAAGCTGAATTATAATCTCCTTCCAGAATATCGCATAAGTAAAGAATAGAGATAAACAAATGAGAATCCAGACCGATCTTGCTTTCCTGGGCTTTTAGAATAATTTCCCTGCTTCTCTTTGTATCCCCGCTTGCAAGCAGAATATTTAATGTTTTGGAATAATAAGAATGAACAGTTTCCGGAGCTATTAGAAGTGCCTTATCAATGAATGAATCAGCGAGATCATATTTCCTTACAAGACCATAAGTTTCACCAATTGAGAAAACAGTTTGATGATCTTTTGGATTAAGTTTAAAAGCTCTTTTTAAATATTCTATCGTTTCATTCATTTTTCCCTGGCGCCTTAGTACAAAAGCAATTCCGTTTATTGCATCTATGTGGTTCGGATTTAATTTCAAAGCTTCATGATATTCTTTAATAGCAGATTCATAATCCAGAACACCGTGATAATAATAATCTCCCATAGCAACATGTCCTTCAGGAAGATTAGTATTTATGAGCAATGCTTTTTGAGCATTTGCTTCAGATTTTCTTAAATTTTCTTTCGAACGATCAAAATAGGACCAATATATATTTGATTGTACAGTGGATAATTGTGCAAAAGCCTGGGCAAATTGAGGATCAAGCTCAATTGCCTTTTCAAGCATTCTTTCTGCTATTCTTTGATTTCTCTCATTGGAAATATCCTGTGAATAATAAACACCTTTTAAATAGAGATCATACGCTTCTGAGTTACTTGTAATTGTATTTTTCAGATTATCCTCTTCCGACTGAATGAGTTTCAGGTTCAGGGCTTCAGCAACCGTTGAAGCAATTTCCGATTGCAATGTAAAGACACTTGAAAATTCCGCTTCATAAGGTTTGGACCACATTTGTGTAGTGTTATTAATATCAATTAATTCCGGATTAACTCTTATTCTTTTCTTCCCATTTGGTAGCTTTTCCCATTGAACAGTTCCTTCAAGAACATATTGAACTCCTAATTCTTTACCAATCTGCTTTAGTGATTTATTAGTGTTTTTATACTGCATCGCACTTGAACGCGCTATAACACCTAATCCGGAAAGCCCCGAAAGTTTACTCGTGATTTCACCGGTTATTCCATCAGCAAAATATTCATCATCGGAAGAACCTAAATTTTGAAAAGGAAGAACAACTATCATCTTTCTTTCGGAAGTCGATGCTGTTTCTTCAGACTTATTATTAAAATATAAATAGGCAGCAACAAGAAAAATTATAAAACCAATAATCGCTGCAGGCACAACCCACTTCCTTTTCCTTTGAGCCGATGATTTAATTTTTGTCTGAAATGTTTTCTCCCCGGTAACTGATTTAGCTGTTAATTCATTTTTAATTTCGGTAAGATCATTAAGAAATCCATCGGCATTCTGATACCTATCTTCCCGTTCTTTTGCGATTGCTTTTTTAATTATATAATTAAGTTCCGGTGTTATATTGTCTGAAAGTTCCGGTTCATCATTTATGATTGAATAAACTACTGCCTGATCATATTCACCCTTGAAAGGAAGTTTCCCGGTTATTATTTCATAAAGTACAACCCCGAATGACCAGATATCTGTCCGATTATCTACATCTTCTCCTTTTGCCTGCTCTGGAGACATATATGCTGCAGTTCCAACTGTACTTCCGACTTTCGTTAGCTGCGTTCCACCTTTCATTTTTGCAAGACCGAAATCCATTATCTTAACTTTGCCATCTTTAGTTATCATTATATTCTGGGATTTTATATCCCTGTGCACAATACCCTTTTTATGCGCAGCTTCCAATCCTTCTGCAATTTGAATTGCTATGTTAATTGCTTCCTTAGTGGGAATCGGTCCAGACTTGATTTTATCTTTTAGCTCGATTCCATCTATAAATTCCATTACTATAAATGTATCATCACCGGATTCTTCAATTGCGTGAATTGTAGCAATGTTTGGATGGTTTAAGGCGGCAGCAGCTTTTGCTTCAATCTTAAACCTTTCTCTTTCTTCGGAGTTACCGGCAATATGTCTTGGTAAAAATTTTATGGCAACTTTTCTTTCAAGCTTTGTATCCTCAGCAAGATATACTACACCCATTCCGCCTTCGCCTAACTTTTCCAGAATCTTGTAATGGAGTATAGTTTCACCAATCATTTGACATCTCCAATTTATTGCAAAGACTTCCGCCTTCGCCAAGTTTCTCTAAAATTTTATCAGCCAAAGGCTGATCCGCCTCCGGCGGATAGTGTAATATTGTTTCACCAATCATTTAATATCTCCAATTATAATAATGTTACGGAGGGTAAATCCGCCCCGCCCTACAAAGCACACCTTCGTTTTATCAACTTCGGTGTGTAAACTTAAGCGTAGTAGGACTTCGCCTAACTTTTCATAATGCGATATTGTTTGTCCTATCATTGTTTGCCCTTATTCTTACTTTCCTTTTTATTGGAAATTCTGAATCAACATGATGTCGTTGGTGACCCTGTCAAATTGTGTATACAACAAAAAACTACCATCAGGTGATACAGTTATTGCATCTGAATTCACATACATTTGTTTTTGGGTTTTAAAAATTTGGTTTACTTTTCGGTTAACAAAATTATAAAGATAAATAACACCTTGGTCACTAGTATCTTGTTTTGCAAAATAGATTCCGTCCCCGGTTACAATCCACCCTCCCCAGGTTAAATCATTAAGATTTTTATCAACCGGTTCTTCAATTCCACTGGCAAATGATAACTTCATTATCTCGTTCGGGTAAGCTCCTTTCACAAAATAGAGATCTTTACCGTCAACGGATTCGAATGCAGCAAAACCGCCATTTTTTGTTATTTGAATTTCCTTACCTCCATCGACAGCAATTTTCCATATTTGGTATGTACCCGTTCTGTTGGAGCTACAATAAATCCATCGTCCATCGCCGGACCATCTGGGAATATTATCTTCCGCTCTATTGGTTGTCAGCTGGCGCGGTGTTCCTCCGTTGGCGTTGATGAGATAAATATTTCCATTCCCTTTCTCGCGCGAATCAAAAGCGATGAAACGATCATCAGGTGACCATTGAGGTGAACCCGCTGCAGGGCCCCTAAAAAAGGTCAATTGCACCTGATGAGTGCCATCGGCGTTACAGCGCCAGATTTCCTGACCGCCGGACCGGGTAGATGTAAAAACTATGTATTTTCCGTTATGCGAAAATGCCGATTCATATTGAAGTCCATTCGATGAAATAAATTCGGTCGCCACGCGCTGTTCCGATGTTGTAGCTCCGAGATTCACTCGCCAAATATTTGCATTTTCCTCCCCGCGTCCGTATGCAAGATAGTGTCCCTTTTTAGAGATAGCGATTTCTCCCACGTTATCCCCGGAACCTGGAACAGCAGTCGGTGAACCGCCATTCGATGGTATACTCCATAATGTTTTATTTCCTCCCCGGTTTGAGGAAAATACGATGTCGTCTCCGTTTGCTGTCCACGTAATACCTCCTACAAGAAGACTGTCGAACGTTAATCTTTTTTCTTCTCCGCCGACAGATGGTACCGTATACAGTTCCGAGATACTGTAGCTGAGTGATTTTATAAATGCAACGGTTTTTCCATCAGGAGAAATCTTGGGATTATTATCTCCGTATACTCCGTTCATATCCGGCGATGATAATACTTCTTTCTTACCGGATTCTACCGATATAAGCAAGATATGAGGGTAAATGCTTGAATCTGAAGCTGAAACGACCAGCGTTTTACCATCCGGCGACCAGTCAATTCCTGCACCCGAATATTTTACATCGGCAATTTTACGTTCATCACCACCTAACGATGGAATAATGTAATAAGAACCACCGTTCCCCTGCACTCGAAAAAATGCAATGTAACTTCCATCGGGTGACCACGCCGGATAAATATCAGGGGCTGGATCACGTGTAAGCCGAAGCGGTGAGCCGGCATCAATGAGTTTAACATATATGTCGGTATTGTCCTGATGCTCACCGTTCCAAATGAACGCGATGGAATTACCGTCCGGTGAAAATGCCGGATATGCGGATCTCCCGGCATAACTTGTGAAATTAATTGTTTTCATCGGGGGGAGATTATCTATCTTCTTTTCTGAATTGAAGAAGATAAAGTTGAAAGCAACCGCTAAAACAATTACTGCAACACCTAATATAATGAAAACCGGTAACCTTGATTTCTTCTTTGGTGTTTCAACCTTTATTGTCTGTTTTTCACCAGATATTTGTTTATCTATTCTTAGGTCTTTTAATATTTCGGTAACTGATTGATACCGGTTTGTTTTCTCTTTCTCCAAACATTTTTTTAAGATTAATTGCAGAACCGAATCCTGAATATTATCGAGTGAAGGTTCTTCATTTAATATGTTATAAACAATCGCAGCATCATAATCACCTGCAAATGGCATCTTGCCTGTTAACATTTCATAAAGCACAACACCAAAAGACCAGATATCGGATTGTTGATCAACCTCTTCGCCTTTAGCCTGTTCCGGTGCCATATATGAGAGTGTTCCTAAAGTAGAGCCGGCTTTTGTAAGCTGCGATCCTCCTTTCATCTTTGCCAGACCAAAATCCATAACTTTAACTTTGCCATCATTTGTAATCATTATGTTTTGAGATTTAATATCTCTGTGTACAATCCCTTTCTTGTGTGCAGCCTCCAATCCTTCTGCTATTTGTATGGCTGTATTGATTGTTTCTTTGGTAGGAATCGGACCAGATTTTATTTTATCTTTTAGTTCAATTCCATCTATAAATTCCATTACTATAAATGTATCATCACCGGATTCTTCAATTGCATAAATAGTGGCAATGTTGGAATGGTTTAAGGCTGCAGCAGCTTTGGCCTCAATTTTAAATCTTTCTCTTTCTTCTGAGTTACCGGCAATGTGTCTTGGTAAAAACTTGATGGCGACTTGACGTTCAAGATTTAAATCTTCGGCAAGATAGACAACGCCCATCCCTCCTTCGCCCAACTTCTCTAATATTTTATAGTGTAGTATGGTTTCTCCGATCATTTCATAACTCCTGTTTTTAAAGTGCTTCGGAGGGTAAATCCGCCCTGCCTGCCGAAACTTAAGTGTAGGCAGGCTTCACCGAGTTTCTCAATTATTTTATAGTGCAGTATTGTTTCGCCAATCATTGGGTAAAATGAACCTCCTTCAACAGATTCGCGAACCGTGGATCGGATCTTATGGGATCAAATTTCGGTTCAGATTTCAAACCGATCATGTATGGATCTTTTTCTTCGATAGCTTTCTGTAGGAGTACAAATGCTTCATTTTTATTGCCGAGATATATCTCGATAAAGACAAAGTACGACGTGGGTACAAACATACGTGTCGAGATATTTTTTAATTTCGCATGTAACACCATAGCTTCTTTTTTTCTTCCGGTCACTGCATTCACACAGGCAAGAAGAAATATATTTGTTGAGTCTCCTGTTACTCTTACTTCAGTGAGGTAAGCATTGTATGCAATATCATATTGCCCTTTCATGAAATAATAGTCACCCAATTCAGCGTTACCATATGGAAATGTTGAATCAATCTCTATCGTTTTTCGCACCTCATCAATCGCTTTGTCGTACTGCCGTGTCAGATAATAGATATATCCAACATTTTGACCGATTCGCAATGACAACGGGTCGAGTTGTTGCGCATGTTTGATTTCACTAATGGCTTCATCAAATAACCCCTGGTTGGCAAGAGCCATAGCATACCAGTGGTGAGCTTCTGCATAATTCGGATTCAGGCTGATCGCTTTCCGGTATTCCAGCTTGGCTTCTTCCCAATTCCAATCATACAAATTAAGAACGTCAGCCAGTGATGCATGTGCTTCGGCAAGGTTATCATCCAGTTTTAAAGCAAATCTGGCAGCTTCCCTTTCTTTAGGGTAACCCTCTTCCGGGCTTATATAATAATTTCCAGCCAAAAGCCCGTATCCCTGAGATATTCCGGCGTACGCAAGAGCATAGTTTGGATCTTTTTCGAGCGATTGATTAAAGTAATCTATCCCTTTTCTTAATGCATCCCGGGTACGTTTATTTAAATAATAATTCCCTGTGAGGTATAGCGAATATGCTTCCGAATTCTTCGTATAGTTCTTTGTAAGACGATTTTCTTCCTCACCAGTGAGTTTTACACGCAGTTGTTGCGAAATATCTTTCGATACTTCTCCCTGAAGTGAATAGATATCCGAAGCGTGCTTGTTATATTGTGCACCCCAGAGATGCCGTTCGTTAGCCGCATCAACTAACTCTACACTTATTGCATAACTATCGCCAGCCTGGGCAATACGCCCCAGAAGCACAGCCTTAACATCGAGCTTTTTCCCGACTTCTTTAACATCTACATTTTCCCCTACGTAACGGAAGACTGAGTTTCGCGACATCACTGTAAGGGAAGGAATGCTGGAAAGACTGTTGATAATCCCTTCTGTGATACCATCACTCAATATATTAGCAGAAGAGTCTGAACTTGTAATCGAAAAAGGAAGAACTGCTATTGAATTGATTTCAGATCCCTGATTAAAAAATATAAAGTAAGCTGCAACAACAGCTAAAAGAATTACTATTGCAGCTGATATATAGTAGCGACTAAAATTCTTTTTCGGCTGTTGGGTCTTTACTTGTGAAGCGGTAGAATGCATACTATCATGATCTGCCCTTGCATACTCGATATTCTTCCGTTCTCTTCTTAGATCGGCAATGATATCATCAGCGTGTTGATAACGTTCTTCTTTGTCTTTTGCAAGCGATTTAAAAACTATTCTTTCAAAATCCTCCGATACCTTATCATTAAATCGTGCAACAGGTTGAGGAGTTTCATTTATTACAGAGTACACTAAAGCAGCCTGGTGTTCCGCATTAAACGGAAGTCGGGTGGTTAACATTTCGTAAAGAACAACTCCAAATGAAAAAATATCTGAACGATTATCAACTTCTTCGCCTTGTGCCTGTTCAGGCGACATATATGCAGCAGTCCCAATTGTACTTCCTACCTGGGTTAACTGAGATCCACCCATTACCTTGGCTAAACCAAAATCCATAATCTTTACTTTATGATCACCTGTTATCATTATATTTTGAGACTTAATGTCTCTGTGAACAATTCCTTTTTTGTGTGCAGCCTCTAATCCCTCTGCAACTTGTATTGCATAATTAATTACATCATTAATTGGCAGGGGTTTATCGCGATAAGCCGCTACAATATCTTTTAATTCTTTACCTTCAATATATTCCATCGAAATGAACATCTGATCTTCGGTTTCTTCAATTGCATAAATCGTAGCAATGTTGGGATGGTTCAATGATGCAGCAGCTTTTGCTTCTATTTTAAATCTTTCTCTTTCTTCTGAGTTAGCTGCAATGTGTCTTGGCAAAAACTTGATAGCAACTTTTCTTTCAAGCTTCGTGTCTTCAGCAAGATATACTACACCCATTCCGCCTTCGCCTAACTTTTCAATAATTCTATAATGCAAAATGGTTGTACCTATCATAAATAATCGACTTTAAGATAAATGCTTCGGCGGACAGGCCCACCTTCGCCTAATTTTTCTAAAATCTTATAATGGAGTATAGTTTCACCACTCACTTTTAGTCGCCTGCTTTGATTAAAATCTCTTTGAAATCAGGATCATCGCGACAGGACACAAAGTCCGGGTCGTTTTCTATCCATCCAATAATATTTTTGAAGCCTATTTTTATCGCTTTTTTCAGATATTCAAACGATTCATTTTTCATATTAAGTTGGGCATAAGTACATGCACAATTATAAAGTGCCAAACCATCATTTGGAGCTATTTCTAAAACTTTATTTAAATATTCAAGAGCGGAATCTTTATTGCCTGAGATTGCAAAATTAGCTGCCGCACGACTTAGAGCAATACCATCTTTTGCATTAATTCCGACTTTCCGTTTAACAAGATCGATTGCTTTTTCGCTAGCTTTGCGTGCTTCAGCTAACTCGCCCAGTCTTCGATATATCATTTCAATATGAATCCATGGTTCTTCACTGTAAGGTTTCAATTCTGCTGCACGAATAAAATGTTTTAGTGCTTCAGAATGATCTTTTGTAACTTCTTCTATTGTACCCAGCCAGAAGTAGGCAAGATAAACGTCATTCTTCTTTTCAATAAACTTTTTGAGTAATCGTTTAGCTTCCTCAAACCTTTTTTGATAGTAAAGTACAACACCTTTATTAATTTCGATCTCCAACAAATTAGGATCCAATTCTTTAACTTTTTCATTGGCAGAAATTATCATCCCAAGCCACTTTTGATCCCCGTCATAAAATATATACTGAAAAGAATATGCATCCGATAAACCCACATAAGCCAATGAATAATTTTTATCGATAGCAATTGCATGCTCAAACATTTTTATTGCTAATTCATTATTATTTTTCCCACTGGCTGTCAAATATTCTCTACCCCTCATATAAAAATCATGAGCGCGTAAATCTTCGGTAGGTTTTTTTGCCAGCATTTCTTTTTCCGAATCAGAAAGTGAAACTTTTAATGCTTCGGCTATTTTTTGCGATAGTTCAATCTGCACCTCGAAAATATCTTCTAACAAACGATCATATCTTTCTGCCCAGATAGGAAAACCGTTTTTTATATCTACTAGCTGTGTCGTAACTCTGATTCTTTGACCTGCTTTTCTGACACTTCCTTCAAGTATATGAGAGACTCCCAATATTTCACCAACCTTTGTTGAGTTCACTTCCTTGGATTTAAAAGGTAATACATCGGTACGCGGGATCACTCTTAATTCTTTTATCTTTGAAAGATCGACCATTATATCTTCAGTAATACCTGCACAGAAATATTCGTTCTCTTTTTCCGAACTTAAATTTTCAAAGTAAAGGACTGCTATAGACTTTTTCCTGTCTTTTATTTTAGAATCACCTTCTTTGCTTTTAAGTTGCTTTATAATTTCTACTGTAGAATTTACTCTCTGGTTCAGATCTTTTTGAAGCATTTTAACAACAAGTGCTTCGAGATTTTCCGGAATATCCTGTCTAAAAAACCGAATTGGCTTTGGATCTTCATTTAGAATAGTATATAATATTGCTGCTTCATAGTCCCCCTTAAACGGAAATTTTCCGCTTATTATTTCATATAGCACAACCCCAAATGACCATATATCAGTCCGATGATCAACTTCTTCTCCTTTTGCCTGCTCAGGTGACATGTATGCGGCTGTTCCGACTGTACTTCCAACTTTAGTTAATTGAGTTCCTCCTCTAACTTTTGCGAGACCGAAATCCATTATTTTAACTTTGCCATCATTCGTTATCATTATGTTTTGAGATTTAATGTCTCTATGCACAATTCCTTTTTTATGTGCGGCTTCTAAGCCTTCCGCAATTTGGATCGCATAATTAATAACATCATTTGTCAGTAGGGGCTTATCGTGATTAGCTCTTACAATCTCCTTTAACTCTTTTCCATCTATATATTCCATTACAATAAATGTATCATCCCCCGACTCTTCAATTGCGTAAATCGTAGCAATGTTGGGATGGTTCAATGATGCAGCAGCTTTTGCTTCTATTTTAAATCTTTCTCTTTCTTGTGAGTTAGCTGCAATGTGTCTTGGTAAAAACTTGATAGCTACTTTGCGTTCCAATTTTAAATCTTCAGCAAGATAGACTACTCCCATTCCACCTTCACCAAGCTTCTCTAATATTTTATAATGTAAAATTGTTTCACCAATCATGGTAATCCTCTAAAATTTTGAGAATTGAATATTGAGCATTGAAAATTTTAATTCCTACTTAAATAGATCATCAACCATTACGAGCCTTCCGTTAGAGTGCGTATTAATAAATGCAATGTTTTTCCCGTCTGCACTAAAGGCTACTGATATAGCACCATTGATTCCCGGAAGTTTGCCGGGTAGTTCTTCCTTTTTTCCTCCGGGTAAATAAATTTTCCATACACTGTCATCAGATCTTGTATAATAAGCAAAGCCGGCTTTTGGCAAAATTATTGTGGGACTCGGGGAAGATTTTAAAAGTTTAGATGTTTTGGTTACTTCGTCGTACAGCCAGTATCCCCGATGATCATGATTTAAATCAGTATACACAATATATTTACCATTCTCTATTGGCCAGGCATACATTGAATCCTTAAGAATTTGAATACCTTTACCCCCTGTAACAGGAATTTTCCAGGACGAGAAGCTCTTAAATTTAAGCACAATCAAAGTGGAATCATCGATCCACCAGGGGTAATTACCGGAAAGAGCAGTACGGGGTTCGCCAGATGATGGAAAGTTTATCAGTTTTATTTTTGCGGAATCTGCAGGATCTAAATTCCCGCGTGAAGAGTAAGCTATATATTTTCCATCGGGTGAGAAAGCCGGGTAAAGATCAAGTTTATCTCCAAAGGTAAGTTGACGCCTGTTACTTCCATCTTTATTCATTACATATATATGAGAAGAATAACTGCTAAAACCCTGATCGTTACTGGAGGAAAAAACTATATACTGCCCGTCAGGGGAGAGACACAAAGATGAAATATTCTGATTGTCGAAAGTAAGCTGCCTTATATCTGATCCTGAACTGTTTGCGCGCCAGATATACCCTATATCCTGGTTCTGATAATAGAGGAGTTTCTTACAATCTGCCGAAACTACCACCCCAAGGTCGGGACCGCCTCCCCGGGTTATCTGCTGTTCCTTTCCACCGTCAGCAGAGATACACCATAAATTAGTATTGCCGGATTTGTTGGATGAGAAAATTATCATATTATTAGCTGTCCAAAAGTCACTATCCATATGTTTTCCATCGAAAGTGAGTTGTCTCTCCTTATGAGTTTCCAAATTATGAATTATTATTTCCTGTGATTGATCGGGAAAAGTTCTTAACCATGCGATAGAGTTTCCATCAGGAGACCAAGCAAAATCATAGTTGCCCAATCCGCCGACAGAATCTATAAATTCTGTACGATCATCACTGCCGTCGGGTCTTATACTTTTGAATATCATATATTTACTATTTGAAGATGCATAACCGATACGTTCCCCATCTGGCCGCCATTTCACTGCTGTTCCATTAGCAATTTTACGTCCGATCCCTCCATTAGAAGAAACCACGCATACTTCATAATTACGATTTGAATTGTAACGGTTATAAGCAATCAAACTGCCATCAGGTGAAATGCTTGCACCCAAAGAGCGGCCAGGCGGCGCCGAACTGGAATCGAAGGTAACTCTGCGTGCTTCACCACCCGAATTATGCATCCAGTAAATATCCCATTTATTATTGGCATCAGCTGCCGGGAAGACAATCCAGTTTCCATCACTGGAGAGTCCCGGATATTGGAATACAGTAAACGGCATCTGGATTGTTCGAAATGTCATATCCGGATTTAATTCAGGTTCCCTTTTCATTAATAAAAGATAAGCTGCTACCCCGACTACAACAATTGCCGCTAATCCAATAATGTATTTACGATTAAGAAAACTTTTTTGATTTGAAGTGCTTACAGTTTGTTCACCCGAATGAACTTCGCCAGTTTGTGTAACATCAACTTTCCTGGTAATAGTAGATTTTGTCATCGAACCGCTCGATTTTTTCATCGATCTTTTCAGCTCGCTTACTGCATCCTTCATAGTCTGGTACCTGTCATCAGGATCTTTTTCAAGACATCTTTGTATCAGATTTACAACCAGTGATGAAAGATCCGGAACCAACTTTGCAATGTCCTGCGGTTCTTCATTAACTACAGAGTAAACAACTGCCGCCTCGTGTTCTCCGCGGAATGGAAGATTGTCTGTCAGCATTTCAAACAGCAAAACACCGAATGAAAAAATATCGCTCCTGTTATCTACTTCCCCACCCTGTATTTGTTCAGGCGACATATAACCGAGAGTGCCTACAGTTTTCAATGACTGAGTAAGTTTCAATGCACCTTTCAGTTTTGCCAGCCCAAAGTCCATTACTTTTGCCTGTCCCTTTGAGTTAAGCATAATATTATCGGCTTTTATATCTCTATGCACTATTCCTTTGGAGTGTGCTTCCTGAAGGGCTTCTCCAATTTCAACAGCTGTTTTCAAAGCATCGTTTATTTTCCCGAAGGGAATTTTGCTGCTTAATGTTCCTCCGTCAACATATTCCATAATCATAAACAAGGAACCGTCGGATTCTTCGATTCCGTGTATTGTACAGATGTTAGAATGATTCAAAGCGGCAACAGCCTGTGCTTCCTGAAGGAATCTTTTCTTCGCTTCTTCATCCTGGTTTACTCTATCAGGGAGAAATTTTAGTGCGACTGTACGGTTGAGTTTGGTGTCCTGAGCTTTGTATACAACACCCATTCCTCCTTCACCCAGTTTCTCAAGAATCTTGTAATGTAGAATTGTTTCACCGATCATAATATATCCTTTTTTATAGCCACGGCCTTTAGGCCGTGGATTGCATAACAAAAAAATGAACGGGCTTTAACCCCATCAAAAACAAATGAGGCTAAAGCCAAAAAAAAAATCATTCTCAATCCCCGACCTAAAGCCTGCCTGCCCGGTAGGCAGGGTCGGGCTATTGTTCCATCTATCATAATAATCCTCTAAAATTTGAGAATTGAATATTGAACATTGAAAATTTTATTTATTACTTCTTAAATACTTACTACTCAATCCTTTCCTTCAAGCTTTGCAACTCTTACTTTTGCATCTTTCATTTCCGGAGAATTAAAATCTGCATCTTTCCAGATATCCAGAAACTTTTTGTATTCTGCTAAAGCTTTATTTTTATCGCCTTGCTTTTCATAAGCAACGCCAAGCCAGTAATGAGCTTTAACCTGCGGAACCGGCCAATCCAAATCAGCTCCTGGGATACCAGACACAATATATAAATCAATACCCTGCGGCCAGGACATTATCCGCTGGAATTCATAGATTGCTTCTGAAGTTTGTCCTGTCTTAAACAGTGTAATTCCATAAAAAATATTTGGTTCGTGATTTGGTGGAAGTGCCTGGAAAACTTTTCTGAATGTTTCTAGTGCCTTGTCATATTCCCCATCTTCGTATGAGACAAGAGCAGATGAATAATCAGCAGTAAACTGCAGCAATGGTGATACGCCATTAACATCTTTTTCGATCCCATCAATCATATTATAAGATTCTAATGATTTGTCGTTTTTGATTAATGCCCACGCAAGATAATCTCTTCCGTAAATATTATCGGTTGGGTCTTTCTTTAACTCCGCGGAGAGCTGCCTTGCAAGCTTGAGCATATCAGCGTATTGACCTGATTCATATGATAGATTTATCATTGAGCGCAACTTATTACTCTTCGTAATTTGAGATTCAGGAAGTGTGGAAAACTTTTTTTCTGCACTTTGAATTTGTCCGTGAGCTACTTCTATCAAGGGCAATTCAAAATCGCTGGCCTGGAAATACTTTGCTGCATTAGCATAATCGTTATTCAATATGGAATAGGCGCCAAGCTTTGCATTTGTCGCAAAATCTGCACGAAGACTTATAGCCTTTTGATAAGAAGCCCTGCTTAAATCATATTCCTGGAACCAGGCATAAATATCTCCCTGACTATCGTATGGGTTTGGTTCAGCTGGGGCAAGCTTTATGTATTTGTTTACTGCCTCAATAGCCTTCTGTTTTTTATTGCTATATACATAAGTATAAGCAAGCACGTTTTGTAAAGTTTTTGCGGAAGTCTCAATTTTTAATCCTCTACGGAGTACCTCAGCAGCTTGCTCAGGTTGCAGTAAAAGCTTGGAATAAATACTCCAGCCTAGTTGATTATAAGAATTAATTTCGTGCGGATATCGTTCAATAATTTGTTTATATATATCTACTGCCTTGGGTAGATTATTTTGTTGTATATAATTCGCGGCAAGAATCTGAAGCCGTTCAAGTTCTGTTGTTCTATCAGAAAGTTCAACTGCTTTTTTTAATGAATTCTGCGATGCCTCAGTCGTACCATAAAAACCTTGCATATACCCTAAATAATAGTAAGCCATTGCAAAATTTTTGTCGAGTTCAATTGCGCGCGAAAACGCGGCAGCTGCTTCGGTAATATATAACTTATCACGTAATTCAAGACCAGCCACGTAAGCACGGTATGCTTCTGGGGATTTAGTCGTTACTTCAGCGACAGATTTTACTTCACCCTGTGAGGAAGAAGTTTGAAGGTTATTCTGAATTAAAACTGAAAGGCTGTCCACCAGATTAAATATTTTATCCGGTTTAAAATTTGTAACTTGCTGTGAGCTGATTATCTTACCCGTTTGAACGTCAATTAATCTTGTGGAAACGGCAAGCATTGGCTTCTCCTGCAGAATGCTTCCAACCAGCATCGTAGTAACTCCAGCACGCTTTGCAACCTGCTCGGCAATTGATGATGATATTGTCTTTGAATCAGTTTGTCCGAGATCCTTTTGTATGTTCAACAATCTTTCCCTGCTGATTACCTCCAGTCCCTGCACCTGCGAAAGAGAAGTGATTAATAAATTTGTTAGCATTTCGCTGTTGTGGTCAGTATCGCCAGGATCAGGGATATTTTCAAAGTACATTACTGCTAATGAATTTGACAGACTGGCAGATACATGATTCTCATTATTTGTAGTTTTAAATGGATTGAACAATAGGAATAAAACAGTAAGCAATACTATTACAACGGATGGAATTACTACCCGAATTATTTTTTTGTTTTTAGAAACTTTCATGTCTGAACTTTTCCCGGACACAGTTCGAGCTATTGTTGAGGCTTTTATGTAACCGGATTTTGCATATTCCAGACTCTTTCTCTCTTTTCTAAGGTCTGCAAGTAAATCATCAGCGTGCTGATAGCGTTCTTCCTTATCTTTTGAGAGTGATTTAAATACAATTCGCTCAAGATCGTGAGAAACTTTACCATTAAATCGTACGACCGGCTGAGGGTTTTCATTAATTACAGAATAAATTAATGCTGCCTGGTGTTCCGCATCGAAAGGAAGACGGGTTGTTAGCATTTCATACATAACAACTCCGAATGAAAAAATGTCCGAACGATGGTCAACATCTTCACCCTGTGCTTGTTCGGGCGACATATATGCAGCGGTTCCAACAGTAGAACCTATTTCGGTAAGTCTTGTACCACCTTTAATTTTTGCGAGACCAAAGTCCATTATTTTAATTTGACCTTTTCGAGTCAACATAATGTTATCAGATTTAATGTCACGGTGTACAATTCCTTTTTCGTGAGCAGCATCAAGTCCTTCACAAACCTGGATTGCTATTTCAAGCACTTTTTTTACAGTGAATGACTTTGCATCCTGTTCAATGAGTTTTTTTATGGTACTGCCTTCCACAAATTCCATCACAAGAAAACTTTGATTTTCGGATTGTTCTATCGCATATATTGTAGCAATATTAGGATGGTTCAATGATGCAGCAGCCTGCGCTTCAACTTCAAATCGCTGACGTT
>Ga0210098_1000310_pt1 | contig 16069 bp, 14 predicted proteins | sample Joice_ThreeSqA_D_FD_184870 | JGI IMG/M metagenome (GOLD analysis project Ga0210098, IMG submission 184870) | Wetland microbial communities from San Francisco Bay, California, USA, that impact long-term carbon sequestration - Joice_ThreeSqA_D1... | ecosystem: Environmental > Aquatic > Marine >...
TCAACGGCAATTCACAGGCGGACTCGAAGGAGCAGGTCTTCGCCATCGGGCCGGCGGTCTCCTGGGCCGCGTCCCAGAACTTCTTCCTGGGCCTGAAGACCCAGTGGGAGTCCTCCGTTGAAAACCGGGCCGAGGGAAACCGGACCACGTTCCGTATGACGTACAAGTTCTGACCACGCCGTGGCGGGCGGGGAGATCGACCTTCACGGGCTGACCGTGGCGGACGCCCTGTCCCGTTTCACGGCACATTACAACGCGCGGCTGCGGGCGGGGGACGCCGGTCCGATCCGCGTGATCCACGGCTACGGCTCCTCGGGCCGCGGCGGCGACCTGCGGACCGCGCTCCGCGAGCTCCTCTCCCGCCACACCGGCCGCCTGGAATTCGTCCCCGGGGAAACGTACTTCAACAACCCCGGCGCGACGGTCGTCTACCCAAAGCACCCGCTCCCCGCGCCATCCCCGAATTGCCGGACGGGACGCCGATAGCCCGACTCCCCCGGGCGTCACTCCTCCCCGCCCGCCCGGTGCGGCATCGTCAGGTCCATCAGAACGAGGTCGATCTCCTTCCCGCGCCGCGGTAGAGGTTCACCGCCTGCTGGAAGAGCGCCTTTTCGGTCACCTCCCGCAGGGACGGTTTCCGGGGGATCGCCGCCTTTGCGGCGAACCGCGGGACCGCCATGTCGATCGCCGTCACGGGCGGCGAATACCGGTCCGCGGCCGCCTGCCCCAGGCCGGCGCTCCCCTGCCTGCGCACGTACAATTTCATCTTCCGGTCCACCACGCCGAACAGGTCGTCGAATACGCCCACGGTCTCGGACATCCCGAGGAAGAGAAAACCGCCGGGGTTCAGCGCGTAGTGGAAGACGGGGATGAGCCGCTTCTGCAGCTCCGCGCCCATGTAGATCAGGAGGTTGCGGCAACTGATCAGGTCGAGTTTCGAGAAGGGCGGGTCCTTGATCGCGTTCTGCTCGGAGAAGACCAGCATGTTGCGGATGCTTTTATTAACGCGGTAGGCGGAGCCGTCGGGCTCGGTCGTGAAGAAGCTCGCCAGCCGCTCCGGCGGGACATCGGCGGCGATGCTCGAGGGGTAGAGGCCGGCGCGGGCCGTCGAGATCGCCTGGGGGTCGATGTCGGTGGCAAATACCTGAACCATGTGACTTCGCTTCAGCGCTCTCTGGCGCTCGGCGAGAAGGATGGCGAGGGAGTACGCCTCCTCGCCGGTCGAGCAGCCCGGCGACCAGACGCGGATCGCGGCCTCGGCGGACTTGCCGGCGAAGAGCTTCGGGATAACCTGTTCCTCCAACGCCAGGAACGCGGGCGGATCGCGGTCGGTTCCAGCAGGTGCAGCGCGCCGTTGAGAAAGGCCATGTCGCGGTTGGGCGGGATGATGTAGGCGCAGTTGGGCCGCACCACGACGCCGTCCGTGGCCTCGGAGACGCGCATGCGGGTGTAGCGCCCGATCAGTTCGGTCAGGATGCTCTTGTGGTCCGGGGCCAGGTGCTGCACCAGAACAAAGGCCATCCCGGGATCGGTGTCGGGGGGCATGCCGGAGAAGAAGGCCTCGAAGGCCGCCAGCCCGCCGGCGGAGGCGCCGATGCCGACGATGTGGAACCCGGCCCCGGCGGCCCCGGATCCGCCCGGCACCTCTGGAGCCGCGACAACGCGAGCCGTTATCGGCTTTTTCGCTTTTCCTTTTTTTCCGGGGAGGCTTTTCTCTTCTCGGGCAAAGCGGGAATCCTCTTTCGCCTCGAAGCACAGGACCAAAAATCCGAATACGCCTATTCGCATTCTATCAGGCACGGGAGGAAACACCAATGAAGCCGCCGGGAGCGCCCGACCCGGGCGAAATTATTCCGGTTTCGCCGCCGCGAGCGACTTCATCAGCCACGCCATGTTCCGCCCGAGGGTGCGCATCGTCGCCACCCCCTCTTCATCCTTCTCCACCTCGCCGATCTCGCGGCCGATCCCGATGTTCCAGTAGCTCGATCCGGGGATGATCATCTCCCCGATGAGGAAGAAGTGGTTCATCGTGTCGAAGGCGTGCATTGCGCCGGCGCGGCGCACCGCCACGACGGCCGCCCCGGCCATCCGCCGGTACATGTTGCCGTTCGCGCGGGAAACCATCCCCGCCCGGTCGATCAGCGCCTTCATCTCCGCGGTGACGTCGGTGAAGTAGGTGGGGGATCCGAGCAGGATCCCGTCGGCCCCGTCCATCTTTTCGATACAGTCGTTCGCCGCATCCCCCTTCACGGCACACCTGCGATCCTTGTTCGAGAAGCATTTGTAGCAGGCGGTGCACCCGCGGATCCTCTTTCCGGCGAGTTCCACAAGCTCCGTCCCGATCCCCTCGTTCTCCAGCTCGGCGAACACGTGCCGAAGGAGCATCGTCGTGTTCCCGCCCTTCCGGGCGCTCCCGCTGATCCCCACAACGCGCATCGAATTTCCCCCTTCGGATCTTCGGCGGCCCACGCCACAAGACCGCTCCCCGGTCTAGTCTAGCGGAGAACGGGAAATTCTTCTCGTCCCGCTTCGATCGGGACCTCCGGCAGACAAGCTCCGGGCGGGGGTGGTAAAATACGCGGAAATTGCCCGGAAAGGGGATTCGGATGAATCGTTTCGGCAAATGGGTCGCTCTTTGCGTTTCCATCGTGGCGCTTGCTTCAGGGGGCGATGCATCGGCGTTCGGGAATGCGGCCAGCGGCGGGAGCGGGGGGGCGAAGACGCCCGCCGTCTCCGGGCCGATCAAGGTGGAGAAGGCGAAGGGAGCGGACGCCTATACCGTGTCCGAGACCTACGAACAAGCCGGGAAACTGGACAAGAAGCAGGTCGTCGTCCGGGGGAAGGTCGTCAAGGTGTCCAGGGGGATCATGGGAAAGAACTGGGTCCACCTTCGCGACGGAAGCGGGGACCCGGCGAAGGGAACGAACGACCTGGTGGCCACCACGCAGGACGTTCCCAAGGTCGGTGACGTGGTGACGGCGAAGGGGATCCTTTACAAGGACAAGGATTTCGGAGCGGGGTACAAGTACCGGGTCATCGTCGAGGGAGCAACCGTCAAGCCTTAATGCTGCGTTTCATGATTACGGTTGCAATCTGGGCCGGCTGCGCCCGCCGGATCCGCCCGGCCGCGGATCGGTGGAAGATGAAACGTGCGTCATTGCGCGTTCCTCCCGGAATCCGGGTTTCCCCGGCCCTTTTCGCGGCGCTGCTCTTGTTCCTCACATACGGGAGTTCCCCGGCGGCCGATTTCCCCGCCGGTCCCGCTCCCGCGGCAACGGACAACGTCGCGGCAACGGATAACGGCGCGGCAACGGATAACGGCGCGGTTCCGGAGACGACCCCCACCGACAACGGTTGGGTGGATCGAACCCATTCCCGGGTCGAGAGGAACCTGTTCGACACCGTCGTCTGGTTCGACCGGTTTTTCGGCGACGAACAAATGAAAGTCACGGAACGGCCCTCGTCGTTCCTGCGCTGGAAGACGGAATTGCGGTGGGATGAGGAGGAGCACTACTCCTTACGCGGTTCGGTTCGCGCCTCCCTGCGCCTTCCGCGGCTGAAAGATCGATGGCATCTGATGATCTCGAGCGAAAGCCGGAACGATCCGAGCGCCATCATCCCGGAGGATCCCGGGAACCCCGCACTGGATATCGGAAGCCATGGGCGGAGAAGTTCAACGGAACTGGTCTACGACATTCTCCGGACCCCGAACTCCATCCTCGACGCGGGGGCCGGGGTCCGGGTGAAGATCCCGCCCGACGCCTTCGTCCGGACGCGGTTCCAGTACGCGCAATCCCTCGCGCTCGACGTCCTCGGGCGGTTCACGGCGACCGCGTATTGGGACGCACTGGACGGTCTCGGCGAATCGAACCAGGTCGATCTCGAACGCTGGCTCGCCCCACCCACCCTGCTTCGTTGGTCCAACTCCATCACCATCACGGAAATAAGCCGCTGGTGGACGTGGGCAACGGAACTCTCCCTCCTCCAAAAGCTTTCCCCGAAAAGCGCGATCACCTTCGGCGGGGGCGTGTCGGGCTCCACGCACCCGTCGTGGGTCGCGACGAATTACCGGATCCATACCCGGTACCGAAGGAACGTCTGGCGGAAGTGGCTCTTCCTCGAGGGGGAGCCGGAAATCCAATGGCCGAAGAAGGAGGACGGGAGCCGGAAAGCGGTGTGGGGCGCGACGCTGCGACTGGAGGTCCTTTTCGCCGGGACGGGGCCGAATCTACCGGTCGATGGAAGGAGCGCTCCTTAGAGGAGCGTCAACGCCCGGCCTGGTGCTCGTCGAGACGACGGGAACCTTCGAGGAGGATGTAGTCGGTCGGGACCGACACGTTCTCCGGGGGAAACGACCGGATCGGCTCGATCCGGAAGTTCCCCGCGTCCTGCCAGCAGATGACCCGATAGACGACGTCGACGCCCTTCTCCTCCCCGCACTCCGCGAAAACGATCCGCCCCTGCCGGAAACAGATGTCGGCCTGCATCCCGCTTCCGTTTTCGATCCGCATGCGGACGCTTTTGCCGCCGGTCCCAAGCGCCTGGACGAGATCCACGAACGACAGATCCCTGAAGGTGGCGCTGAACCCGTGTCCGGCCGGGCCGCCCACCCCCTTCTCCCGCCCGGACAGGGCCCTGGCGATCCGGGCGACGACGACCTGTCCGTTCATCGGCAGGGTGAACACGTCGCTGAACCAGGTGTCCATCAGGTTGAGGAGGAACGACGGCTCGCTCCGTTGCGTAACGGCGAAGAGCACCGTGTCGGCATCCCCTTCCTCCTCGCGGAGGAATCGGCAAAACGCGTCGGCGGCGGAAAGCGACTCGTCGACGCGAAGGACGATCGCCGCAGGCCTGCGGCGAAGGCAGATGGTTCTCGCCTCCGCGAGGTCGTCTGCCCGCGCGACCCGGAACCCGTGCTGCTTCAACTCGATGGTCAGATTCGACGACGGGGGATCGACCTCGCCGACGACGACGATGTCCTTCCCGGCGCCGGAGAAGGCGTCGGACTGCTCGAGCACCCGGACGTACGCCTCGACCACGGACGACGACGCCAGGCGTCCCGCCTGGGCGCGCAGCCCGGACTTGAGGGCTTCCGGATCCCCCCCGGATCCGCCGCGAAGGGACGGCAGCACCTGGTGCCGGTACCAGACAAGCGCAAGGAGGCCGGACGCGGTGGACAACGCCCTTCGCGCCTCCCCCGCCGACGAGGCGTCGTCGCCGGACGGGGTCTCCGTCCCGAGGAGTCGCATGCAGCCCGCGATGTCCCAGGGAAACTCGAGGGACAGGGCGACCTGGATCGACGCCTCGAGATCCCCGAACAGATCCGCGCCCGGCCGGGGAAAGGGGGCCGGTGCACCCTTCTCTTCCGCCATCGAAGGGGTCAGGAGGTGGGCCGCGATCCGAAGGCCGTCGACGACGACGCGGCCCAGGCCCAGGCCGCGGCCGGCCTCCGCGATCTCCTTCGAGATCAACGCGTACGGCGGCGTCCCAGAGGACCCGGTCGAACGCGGCCCCGCGATACGCCGGACCGCCGCCAGCAGGGATTCGAACATCTTTTCGTAAGGGACCGGGTTCTCCAGGAGGGCGTTCCCCACGGTCCGGAAATACGTCGCCTCCGGAACGGCGAGACGGCTTCCGGGCCCCGAAAGGAATCGTTCGAACTCCTCGCGGACATCCTCCGACACGAGGACCCGGCCGCATTCGGCGGCTTTCAGCGCCTCGACGATCTGGTCGGCCGAGGTCGCCACCAATAGGCGCACTCCCTCCCGCTCGAAGACCGAAGGAAGCACGTTCTTGAGAAAGACCTGCCCGGTGAACAGCAGGATGCCGGCCCTCGGGGGGGTCTTTTCAACGACCTCCTTCGCTTCGGCCGTGCGAACGGACCGCTGCTCCTTTTCATCCTCGAACAGGTCCGGAAGATCGATGACGTGATCCCGCGACGAGGCATCGGCGCGCCCGTGGTAGAGGGACGCGATCTTGCTCCGGATCCAGCTCTCCGGCGCGATGTGAAAAATGACCCTCGGGACGCCGCTCTCGCGACGCAGCAGGGAGAGGGCCGCCGCGTCCTCCGGGTCGGCGATGGCGACGTGCAGTTCCCCCTTTTCGCGATCGAAGCGGAACGGAAGGGCGACGTGCTCTTCCGCGATCTTAACGGGAATCCTTTTGACGACGTCCTCGGGGATCTCGCAACGGCTCAGCCGGACCCCGCCGACGGCGAACTGCTCCGAGAGCGCCTGCACCATCTGGTCTTCGGTGACGAAGCGGTAATAAAGCAGATTCGACCCGAGTTTCCCGCCGCGGGACTTCTGCCGAAGGAGGGCCTTCCGGATCTGGTCATCGGAAACCGCCCCCATCCGGAGCAGGATCTGGTCGAGCCTTGCTTTCTTCACGGCGTTCTCGGCGGAGGGGTTTTTTCGCCGGGAACATCTTTCCTGGCGACGAGAAACTCCTGCGGGTTCTCGGCGTGCAGGGCCGCATCTTCCGGGTGGATGATTTTTCGCGCAACCAGGTCCCGGAGGTGGTGTTCCAGCTTCTGCATACCCAGCGCCCTGCCGGTGACGAGGGCGTTGCCGATCTGCTGCGTCTTCGATTCACGGATGAGGTTGCCGATCGCGGGCGTCCGCATCATGATCTCTAACGCCGCGATCCTCCCGGAACCGTCCGCCCGCTTCACGAGCTGCTGGCTGCAGACGCCCACGAGGACCTCCGAAAGCGCCATCCGCACCTGGTCCTGCTGGTTCGCGGGGAACGCGTCCACGATCCGGCTGACGGTCTGCGCAGCGGATTTCGTGTGGAGCGTCCCCAGCACGAGCAGACCGGTTTCCGCCGCCGTGAGCGCCAGGGAAATCGTTTCGTTGTCCCGCATCTCGCCCACCAGGACCACGTTCGGATCCTCGCGGAGGGCCGAGCGCAACGCCTTGGCGAAGGAACGGCTGTGCTGGCCGATCTGGCGCTGGTTGATCAGACAGTTCTTGTTCGTGTGGATGTACTCCAGGGGATCCTCGAGCGTGATGATGTGGTGATTCTTCGTCTCGTTCAGGTGGTCCACCATTGCCGCGAGCGTCGTCGTCTTCCCGGAGTTCGTCGGGCCGGTCACCAGGATCAGCCCGTTCCTCTGGGACAGCAGCTTCTTGAGGGTATCGGGAAACCCCAGTCCGTCGAGCGTGGGGATCTTGCTGGGGATGATCCGGAAGGCGCCGGCCAACCCGACGTGCTTTTTATAGATGTTGATACGGAACCGCGCCACCCCGGGCAATTCGTACATGAAATCGACTTCCCCGGCATCCTCCAGTTCCCTGATCTGTGCGTCCTTCAGCATCTCGAAAAAAAGGATCTTCACCTCCTCGGGAGTGAAGACCCGGTGCTGCGTCGCCTCCAGGATCCCGTGCATCCGGAGGAAAGGCGAATATCCGTCTCCGATGTGCAGGTCGGACGCGCCGGACTGTTGCATGATTTTCAGGAAGGCATCGATTCTCGGCATATTCCGGCCCCCCTTTTTTCCGACGCGATCCGGATTGGCGGACGCAGGGTCCGCCCCGTTACCTTGTATCGGAAATACCGGCTCGGTTCTTTACTCCGCCCGGCGGAGGCTACACGGTCCCCCCCCGGGCCGGAGCGCCTCCCCGATCTTGACGGCGAAATCGCCGATGCCGGTGAAGGGCTTCTGGAGAAACGGGGTGTCCGGTTCCAGGACCCCGTGACGGCCGATGGTTTCGGCGTATCCCGACATGTACAGGAACTTCTGCCCGGGACGGATCTTCCGGAGACGTTCGATCAACTCCTTCCCGCTCATCCCCGGCATGACGACGTCGGTGATGACCAGGTCCGGATCGCATCCCTGCTTCGTAACGAGGTCCAGTGCGTCGCTCCCGTTTGCCGCCAGGGCCACACGGTAACCCAATCGTTCGAGCATCTGCCGGACTAGCTCGCGTACCGCAGCCTCATCCTCGGCCACGAGGATGTGCTCACCGCCGCCCGGTCGCGCCTGCTCCCGCGCCGGGTCCTCCTGCCGGACCGGGCCGGTCTCCGTGCGCGGCAGGTAGATCCGGAAGGTTGTGCCCTGCCCCGGAGCGCTGTGACACGCGATATGCCCGCCGGACTGGCTGACGATGCCGTAGACCGTCGAGAGACCGAGCCCCGTTCCCTTGCCGAACTCCTTCGTGGTGAAGAAGGGGTCGAAGATCTTGTCCATGGTCTCCTTGTCCATGCCGCACCCGGTGTCCGCCACGGCGAGCAGGACATACCGCCCCGGCGCCACGCCCACGTGGCGATCCGCATCTCCTTCTCCCAGATCGACGTTGGCCGTCTCGATGGTCAGCTTGCCGCCCCGGGGCATGGCGTCCCGGGCGTTGACCACCAGGTTCATAAGGACCTGTTCCACCTGTCCCGGATCGGCATGCACGGGTCCCAGATCCCCGGCGAAGGTGGTGACCACCTCGATGTCCTCTCCGATCAGCGGACTCAGCATCCTTTGCAGATTTTCCACGCTGTCGTTCAGGTTCAGCGCCACGGGCTGAAGGATCTGTTTGCGGCTGAAGACGAGAAGCTGCCGGGTGATATCCCTCGCCCGGACGCCGGCTTGCTGGACCGCCGTCAGCAGTCCATGGTGACGATGCGCGCTGTCCAGGTCGTTCAGCACCAGCTCCACATATCCCAGAATGACCATCAGCAGGTTGTTGAAGTCATGGGCGATCCCCCCCGCGAGTTTCCCGATCGTCTCCATCTTCTGCGCCTGGCGGAGTTGATTCTCCATGTCCAGATACTCGGTGACGTCCCGGGTGATCGAAAGGATATGGCGCTCGTTATTGACGTTGATGAAGCGGGCGGACATCAACGCCGTTTTCAGGGAGCCGTCCTTGCATCGGAACAGGGATTCGAGGTTTTCAATATGCTTGTTTTCCTTCAGTCCCCGGATCAGTTTTTCACGATCTTCCGGAATCGCCCACAGGTCGATTTCCACGGAAGATTTCCCGATCACCTCTTCGCGGGTAAAGCCCGTCAGTCGCGTAAACCCGTCATTGGTATCGACGAAACGGCCATCGAGGGCGTTGATGTTGATGGCATCGGGGCTGGTATTGAAGGCGGCCGTATATTTCGCCTCGCTCTCGCGCAATTTTTCCGACTCGACGAGGCGCCGTTCCTCGTTCCCCACGAGGATGCCGACGAGCAGGGTGGCCGCCGGAAAGACAAGCATCACCGGAAGGGAAATCCGGCCGATCGTTTCCAGCGCTCCCGGCCAGGGAAGCAGCAATTGGCACAGCAGCATCACGACATGGGTGGCGATGCCCACGCCATAAAGAGCGACAAGTCCCACCGATTCGGGACGGTTTTTATAGAGGCGTCGAACGGCCAGGCCCACCATGGAGCAGAGCAGGATGGTCGCCATCCCGGCCCAAACGCCCGGCCCACCCAGGTACCCCCGATATGCTCCCGCCAGCGAAACCGAGACCGCCGCCGCGACCCCGCCGCCGAACAACCCGGCCAGGGTAAGGACAATCGACCGGCCATCGTAGATGACCCCCGGGCTGTAATGGAAGGGCATGTTCATGGCGGCGATGGCAAGGCCTCCGAACAGGAGCCCGGCAAGGACCTTGCCCCGCACCGCGCCAGGGTGCCTGAAACGGGCCAGCAGCCCGTAAAGAGCCGATATCGCAACCAGCAGGGCGGCGTTATGAATCAGTTCGACGAGCATCGGTTCCCTCTCAGGAATTATCCTCCGATCGCCCTCTCATCATACCGGAACCCGGTCCCCCCGGGCCTCCCGGATCCCCGCCGCGACCGGGATCAGCAGCAGGGCCACCACGAGCGCGACCACGCCATTCCATCCAGCCTGGCGATACGCCAGTCCGCTCGCCGTGATCCCCGCCGTCCCCCCGAGATAGTAGAAGAACACGTACAGGGAATTCCCCCTGCCGCGGCTGGTCGCCAGCTTCCGGTTCAACGCTCCCACCGCCGCGGTATGCACGATGAAAAAACCGGCGCACACCCCCGCCAGCGACGCGGCCACGGCCAGGACGGACGGGAGCAGCGTGAGGAGGATGGAACCGCCGAATACGCCTCCCCCGACGGCCATCGTGATCCCGTTGCCGAGTCGGTTCCCGAGCCGTCCCGCAAAGGGACCGACCGCGACGCCGACCAGGTAGGAAAGGTACAGCATCGTGATGAGGTGCGTGGGCAGCCGGAACGGCGGTCCGGCGAGGTGGAACGGCAGGTAGTTGAACACGGAGGAGAAGGCGCCGAACGACGCCGCGCCGACGGAGATGATCCGCAACAGGTCGTGCCGCGAGAGCAGCGCGGCAAACCCCGCCTCCTTCCCTCCCGCATCGGGAATCCTCTCCTCCCGCGGGAGCCATCGCCCCGCGTCGATCGTCGCGAGAAGGAGGAGAGTGGAGGCGGTCACGAAGGCGTAGCGCCAGTGGAGAGGTGGATGGATGAACCCCGCGAGCAGTCTTCCCCCCAGCCCCCCCGCGACGGTTGCGGAGACGTACGCCCCCATCGCGACGTTCAGGCGCTCGGGGGGGAGGCGGCGGACGAGATACACCACGAGGCAGGTGGTGATCGCCGGGACGAACACGCCCTGGAGAAATCTCGCCGCCACGAGGAGCGTGAAGCGGGTCGTGACCGCGCAGAGGAAACCGCACAGGGAGGCGAGCGTCCCGCCGGCAAGGATGATCGGCCGGGCGGGGACGCGGTCCGCCAGCCGCCCGAACGGCAAGGTGGCCAGCGCGATCCCGAAGATCACGGCGGATACCGTGAGCGACGCCTTCGCCGCGTCGATCCCGAACTCTTCCCGCAGGACCGGGAGCACGGGTTGCGTAAGGTAGATCGTCGAAAACGTCGCGGCAACCAGGAGGAACACCCTCGCCTGGAGCGACGCCGACCCTTCCTCCCGTCCTGCGGATGAAAAGAGGATCTTCGTCGCTGTTACGAGCGGTACTTGAAGGAGATGTTCACCCGGGCCCGGTAGGCGACGACCTTGTTCTTGTCGATCGCCATGTCAAGTTTGAGGACTTCGGCGACCCTCAGGTCTTCGAGGGACTTGCCAGCGGTCTCCACCGCGTTTTTCGCGGCTTCCTCCCACGACGTCTTGCTCGTGCCCACGATTTCGATGACTTTGTAGACGCTGTCCATGACTCTTCTCCTTTCCGGGGGGATTTTGCTCCCGTCGGAGCAAACATACGCCATGGTACCACGCCGGTGGAAGCGGACCACCACCGCGGATATCATTAAATATTGGGCCCTTTCCATCCGATACGCTATCCAGGATCGTCGATGAACCTGGGGGAGGGGAATGGAGAGCGTGACGCAGGGGCCGGATGTCCGCAGGATCGAACGGCTCATGGCGGAAATGGCACTGACGTTCAACTGGATCTCGTTGTACCAGGCGGGGCACCCCTCCCTCGCGGGTCGCGTGGAGAAGCTCCACCGGAATCTTGCGGAGGTGCTGAACGAAGAGACGTCCGGCCATCTTCTGCTCGGCGTCGCCAAGGACAAGATCCTCTACCAGAGCGTGTTCCTCGGCAACGGCAACAGCCTCGTCCGCAACTTCATCTCAGAGCTCTTCCTGCACCAGGTCGCCACCCTCGACTTCTCCCGCGAGGCGACGCCCCAGGAACTCCTCGAATTCTTCCTCGCCCTCCACCGCCTCCGCGTCGAAAAAAAGGAGGGGGAAGGAAAACTCGACGAGATCCTGAAGGGAAAGGGCGTGAAAGGAATCGGGGCCTACCCTTACAACTACAAGGAGGTTCTCTCGCGAAGGATTCTGCTTTCGGGCGAGCAGGCGCCATCCTCCAACCGGGAGGACGAACTCTGGCGGATGCTCCTCACGGAGAACGTCTCCACCGTGGGGGGAGACGAGGAAGTGCTCCCGAATCTCCGGATCCCTCCGGAGATGATCCCGGCCATCCTGCAGAGAGTACAAGCCGCCGGTGAAAAAGAAAGCACCCGGGACGCCGGCACGGAACCTGCCGACGCCATGTCCCCCGACCTGGTCCGGCAGGTCCTGGCGCGCCTCGGGGAATCCTTGCGCCGCCTCCCGGTCGAACAGAGGGTCGCGGTCATTCAATCCCTCGACAAAGGCGCCGGGGACCCCGAAAACGGCAAGGAAGAGGCCATCGCGGAACCCGACATCATCCGGTCGCTGACGGAAACCGATTCAAACGACGATTTCCTCGACATGCTGGCCGGTCTCGTGACCGTCGAGGAGAAGAGCGGAAGCCGGCTCCGGAAGGTCTTCGAAGTCATCGCGGGCGAAAGGAACCGGGACGGCTCGCTCCTTTCCGCGGTCCAGGAGCGGACCCGCGAGAGCGTCCGCACGAAGAACTACTACGCCCAGATGACGTGGGAAACCCTAGAGAGGCTTCTGCTGCAGCGGACCGAAGGGGACTACATCGCACAGGACCACTCCCACCTCCTGGACAGGCTGTCGACCCTCGGCGCGGCGACGGGCGGGGGCCCCGAAGGAAGGACCGCGGTCGATGCCGCCGTCCTGGCGGAATTCGACGAGGGAAACCTACACCTCAAGGGAGCCATCGTCCTGCTGGAGCTGCTCGCGGAGGAAGAGGCCGAGGGAGAGTTCCTGGAGTTGCTCGAGGAGATCCGCAAGATCCTCCCGAACCTGATTTCGCGGAAAGAGCTCCCCCTGATGAAAACCATGCTCTCCACCCTGACGTCGGTGCACCGAAACGCTCCGGAAAGCAGGAAAGCCTCGATCGCCCGTGTGATCGGCGAAGTGGATTTCGCCCAAATGGTCGACCTCTACCTTTCTCCCGCCGTATCGAGGGAGGAAAAGGGGAGGATCGAGGAGATCCTCGTCTCCTTCGTCGGCGTGTCGATCGGGGACTTCCTCGACCGGATGTTGATGGAAACGGATCAGGGAAACCGGAAGATTCTCCTTTCCCTCGCCTTCCGGTTCGACGCGGAGGCGGTCCCCGCGATCCTGGAGAAACTCGACGAACCGCACTGGTATTTCGTCCGGAACCTTTGCGTCATCCTCGGAAAGATCGGCGACCCATCCGCCGTTCCCGATCTGGTCCGTCTTCTCGACCACAAGGAGCCCCGGGTAAGGAAGGAGGCCATCCTCGCTCTCGGGCAGTTGGCGGCCCCCGAGTCGGTCCCCTACCTCGGGAAGATCCTCCTCCACGATGCATTCCTGCAATCGGCCAGGGAGGAGGCGCTACGTATCGACGCCGCGAACGCCATCTTCCGGTGCGGCGGCACGAGAGGGGTCGCCCTCCTCCACCGCGGAACGGAGAGCAAGCGGACGAAAGTCCGGGAGCACTGTGCGGGCCTCCTCGTGACCCTTAGGGGGAAAAAATGAGGAAGAACGCCCTTTTCCTGCTCGTATCCGAACTCGCGATGGCGATCCAGGCGGCGTCGGCCTACCCCGAAAATCACCCGCGCGTCCAGGAGCTCCTGGTCCGCCTTCACCGGGGCGTCGAGTCCGAGGCTTCGCTGCTGCGGGGACTGAACATCGGGTTCTTCCGCGACCACGTCGTGGTGGACGAGTTTCCTTTCGTGGAACCGAATCCGACGCTCGCCCGGCTGATCGAGCGGATGCGGGAGAAGGGGATCGAGAAGATCCTGATCTCGGGGGGGATCACTTTCGGGGAGCTGAAGCGCTTCGTCTACTTCCTCGCGGCCGGAACCGGCGCTCCCTCGGAACAGGTCTGGGAATCGATCGCCTACGGAAAAATCGAAGGCGCCGACGCCGGCGGCGCCGTGTCGCTCGGGCTCTCCCCCGCGACCCGCCCGAACGGTTTCATGGCCGGCGCGGAGGACGTCCTGAAGAACGTCCTCGCGTCGATGGTCGCCGAACGGAAAAAGTCCAATGTGGAGGAAGGCCGCGACATCGTCTCCTCCATCATGAAGGGGCTCCGCCAGGAGGGGATGCTCATCGACCGGCTGATCCGGTTGCAGGGGCACGACGACTACACCGTGACCCACTCGCTCAACGTCTGCATCCTCGTCGTGGCGCAGGCGTCCCACATCGGCCTCCCCGAGGACAAGGTCCGGGATGCGGGGCTGGCGGCCCTTCTGCACGACATCGGGAAGGACATGATCCCGTCCGGCATCCTGACCAAGCCCGGGAGGCTGGACATGGACGAATTCGCCCTGGTGAAGAAGCACCCGGCGGCCGGCGCGAAGCTCCTCCGGAGGATCGACTGCGGCACCGATCTGCCGATGATCGTCGCGTTCGAGCACCACATCAAGTACGACCGGAGCGGCTACCCGAAACTCCGCACCCGGGAGCCGCTGCACGTGGTATCGCACATGACGCAGATCGCCGACGTCTACGATGCGTTGCGCACCTACCGCAGCTACCAGTCGGCCTTCGAGGAGGGACAGGCCCTGTCGATCATGAAAGAGGGCCGCGGCACCGAGTTCGAACCACGACTGTTCGACCGCTTCCTCGAGATCCTGTCGCCGGAGGACGAGGGGCAACGGGCTGTTATCGGTATTCCTTGATCCTCACGCCCGGGTACAGTGTCGCAAAACATTCAGGGCAAACCCCGTGACTTAGCCTGGAAGAGGTGTTTTCCGTGATATAGGGCTCGATCTCCTGCCAGGCCCCCTGCTCCGAAGGGTCCGAGTTGGGCTTTCTGATTTTTTTGCAATTCGAGCAGATCGGCAAAACGGACTCGAGCGACGTTATCTTGTCGATCGCTTCGTGAAGATTGCGCACGTAAAGCAGAAAAAATCCGAACACGACAAACGAAACGACCCCCGTGATTCCTCCGACCACCAGATGTTCCTCGTCCCAATAGGGAATCTCCGGGTGGAACAGGAGATCCGCCAGGGAGTTGAGATTGCTCATGAAGATCACAAAGGTGGCGTAAATCGCGATCTGCAGCGGGATGCTCCTCGGGAAGAAGAATCGGCCTTCCCGTTTCGGCGGACTCATGGACCCCCCCTCCAACGTGATGCATAGTATACGAAATCCCCCCCCGGGATGGGCAACAAACCCCGACGCCTGCCCGAAGGGACGATGAACTCCCTCCGCCGAAGTGCGGGGCCTCCCCGGTTTCCCCTTCCCGCCGGGAGGGAACTATGTATACTGTATGCATATTTGGAGATCCCGCGCAGAGATGACCTGGTACAATAGCATCGGAATGAAGATCATCCTGAGCGTGGTCGGGATGGTGTTGATCGTCAACGGCGCGCTCGCCTACCTTTTCCTCAACATCCAGAGGGAAAACCTCAACCATGCGATCCTCCGGACCGCCTCCCAGCTCAGCGAGACGATCAAGAAATCGATCCAGAACGACATGCTCGAGAACCGGAAGGAAGCCGCCTACAAGATCATGGAGACGATCGGGCGGCAGGAGGGGATCGAGAAGGTCCGGGTCTACAGTTCCGAGGGGAAGATCCTCTTCTCCAGCGACAATACCGGCGAGGTCGGCCGGATGGTCAACCAGAAAGCGGAAGCCTGCCTCGGGTGCCATTCGGAAGCCCGCCCGCTCGACCGGCTGGCGACATCCAAGCGAAACCGCATCTTCTTTTCCCGGCACGACGAGGATACGCAAGGAGTGAACCACCGCGTACTGGGGATCATCAACCCCATGTACAACGATTCGGGCTGCTCCTCCGCTGCGTGCCACGCCCACCCCAGGTCGCAGAAGGTTCTCGGTGTGATCGACGTCACCATGGACCTGAGCGAGGTGGACAACCTGATCGCGTCGGCGCGCCGCAAGGTTTTGGTCGTGAGCGTCGTCTCGGTGTTCGCCATCATCGTCGTCGTCGTCATCATCCTCTTACATTTCATAGAGAGGCCGGTCAAGGAGCTTGTTCTCGGCACAAAGCGGATCTCGGGGGGGGATCTCAACCATTTCATCGACGTCACGACGGACGACGAGATGGGGTACCTGGCGACATCGTTCAACCAGATGACCCTGGACCTGCAGAACGCTCATAACGAGATCCAGGAGGGGATCCGGAACCTGGAACACAAGGTGGAAGAACGGACGAGGGAACTCAAGGCGACACAGTCGCAGCTCCTTCATTCGGAGAAGCTTGCCGCCGTGGGAGCGCTGGCGGCGACCGTGGCGCACGAGATCAACAACCCTCTGAC